>Ga0213868_10006598_pt1 | contig 10224 bp, 3 predicted proteins | sample PICome_9_FD_160087 | JGI IMG/M metagenome (GOLD analysis project Ga0213868, IMG submission 160087) | Coastal seawater microbial communities near Pivers Island, North Carolina, United States - PICO127 | ecosystem: Environmental > Aquatic > Marine > Coastal | place: USA: North Carolina | collected...
TCAACAGCTTGACCAATTAGAGGATAGCCTTTATCAACTCAGCTTGCCCTTGCAAAATAAAGGGCCGGTTGAATTCTCAGGTATTCTTGCGATCAATGGGAAAGGCTTTCAAGTTCAAGAAACGCTAACGAATGCTCCCAGTTTATCATTGTGGAAAGCCATTATTTTTGCATTAATTGGGGGTCTCATTCTCAACCTCATGCCCTGTGTTTTTCCTGTAATTTCCTTGAAGGTTTTGAGCTTCGTTTCTATGGGAGGCAACGATCAAAATAAAATTAGAAATCATGCACTGTTATTTTCTAGCGGTGTTATAGCTACGTTTCTAGCCATAGCGATTGCCTTATTAATTATCAGGTCAAGTGGCGCAATGATTGGTTGGGGTTATCAACTTCAATCACCCATGATAGTAGGAATCTTAACCCTGGTAATGATTGCTATAGGGTTGATATTGCTAACAAAAATTAATCTCATGGCAGGATTATCCTCTATCGGTTCGAGCGCTCAAAGAAGAAATGATTATTTTGGTTCTTTCTCTACCGGTGTTTTGGCTGTTGTTGTTGCCTCGCCTTGCACGGCTCCATTTATGGGTGCGGCTATAGGTTATGCATTGCTTCAACCCTCAGTAGCCACCTTGCCTATTTTCTTATCACTGGCCCTTGGTTTTGCTGGGCCATATCTGTTACTTGCTCTGAAACCAAAATGGATTGGTTCTTTACCAAAACCAGGTCCATGGATGGAGCATTTGAAACAATTTTTTGCCTTCCCAATGTTGGCAACCGCTCTTTGGTTAATGTGGGTCTTTATGCTGCAAACCTCTGGAGATGCACTTATTCTGTTATTAATTCTAGGTCTCCTATTAGGAGCTTCGATCTGGATGATTGATACCTTTTCTTCAAAATGGAAATGGTCTGGAATTATCATGACTGCACTGATTTCAATGCAAGTTTTAAATGATTTGCCTGTTCGTGATAATACTGAGCTAACAGATTCCTCTGTGCAAAGATGGAGCCTAATGACTGAATCTGAAATGCAATCAATGAATCAGGCTTATTTAATTAATTTTACTGCCGCGTGGTGCATTACCTGCCAAGCCAATGAAAAAGCCGCTCTTTCAAGACCAAGAGTAAAGGAATACCTTAATCAAGAGGATATTACTTATATCAAAGCAGATTGGACCAATCGAGATGATGATATTGCCCGTGGTCTTGCAAAGTATGAAAGATCTGGAATACCTTTGTATATTTTCTGGAAGCCAGGGATGAAGAATTCAAAAATTCTTCCTGCGGTCTTAACCGAAGATCTTCTCCTTCAAGCACTGCAATAAGTATATTTTCTATAAAGTCTGCGATAACATAGGCAAAAAAAATACTGTTATTTAAATGAATTATCCAGCTTTTGAAGTTTTTGGAAGTCAACACTTAATCTCATTGCTCATCTGCTTTACTGCAATTATTGGGATTCCAAAGTATTTCCAAGCTCAAACTGAAGTAAGAAAAGCTCTAGGTGCAAAGTTAGTTGCTGGCACGATGATTCTTCACATGCTCACCCAGCCTGTTTATGACATTTTTTTATTTAAACTTCCATGGCAGGAAGAATTTCCACTCCACATGTGTGACATGTCTTCCATTGCTCTGATTATTTTTTTACTTAAAGACAATGCTCCTAAACTTTTATTTCATTGTGCCTATTTTTGGGGTATTTGTGGTGCGACAATGGCTTTAGCAACTCCCGATTTAGACTTTGGGTTTCCGCATGGTGAATATACGCCCTTCTTCTTTGGTCACAGTCTTATATTATTGGCAGTCACCTATGTTCTTATGGTCAGAGGTGAACGGCCCTATCTATCTGATATCCCTAAAGTAATTCTTACCACCTTAGGTTTAATGATTTTTGTGTACATCATTAATCTTATTATTGGCCCACCAGCTAACTATTGGTATCTTATAGCCAGACCGGTTGACGGAACTTTGCTTGATTTCTTCCCTGATCCTCCATTCCACTTGATTGGAACCATTCCATTGGCGGTGCTTTTATTTTACGTGGCTTATTTACCATTTCTGATCAAAGACAAAGCGATAACAAGAGCTCAGTCATGAAGTTAGAGCCAAGCGTTTGGTTTGATGAAGTAGTTAAAACCTATCAAATCATCTCTCCTCATATTCATCATACTCAACTGGTAACTTGTCCAGACCTCAATGAGGAACTAGAGGGAAGATTTCTCTTCAAACCTGAGTCACTTCAAATCACTGGTTCATTTAAAGTTAGGGGAGCGCTATCAGCTATCTCCAGACTTTCCATAGATGAGCTTGAGAGAGGTGTTATTGCTTACTCTTCAGGTAATCATGCTCAAGGAGTAGCGCACGCAGCGAAAGTTTTCAACACTCCAGCAACAGTGGTAATGCCTGAGGATGCGCCAGCTAGAAAAATTGCTAATGCGCGAGAGCTAGGAGCCGAAGTCATATTTTATAATCGTCGCACAGAAAGCAGAGAAGAGATTAGCAGAGCAATTGCTAAAGAGAAAAACTTAGTCATTATCAATCCCTATGACGCCCTAGAAACCATTTTCGGTCAAGGCACTGCAGCTTATGAAGTAATACATGATGCAAATAATCCTAAGTTAGACAATGCTATTATTTGTGCAGGTGGCGGTGGCTTAACGGCCGGCTCTTGCATCTCTATCAAGCACATCAATCCCCAGTGCAATGTCTACACAGCAGAACCAGAAGAATGGAATGATCATCAGCTGTCTTTTGAAAAAAAAGAACGAGTTGCCATGGATACAAATCGAGGCGGTTTATGTGACGGCTTGCTTACCCCTACTCCGGGTGAAATACCATTTGCAATTAATCAACATTTTGGTGTTTCAGGCCTAGCTGCTTCCGACGAAATGGTGTGTAACGCCATGAGCTTTGCTTTCAATCGCTTGAATTTAAAATTAGAACCAAGCGGAGCTGTTGCCTTGGCATGCTTGTTAGCGAACAAAGAAAAATTTAAAGGCTCTAGGACCCTAGTAATGTTATCGGGTGGCAATGTTGATGAGGAAACTTTTGCAACCTGTCTTGCAAAAGCTACTGCTCGCTATAGTCGTTAGTCGATCCCTTCAACAAATTATCAATACCTGCACCACCGGTCATAACATCAACAATCACGCCGATGACCATGTTGAGCAAAATAACAGCATTGATAATAATAAAAGAAACAAAGAAAACCCAAGCATAAGGGTAAACTTCAATGACATTGCCCATGATTGCAGCCCAATCGTCGTAGGTAGCAACCTGCACCAAGGTGATTAGTGCAAGGCCAATGTTACCCCAGTTTTCTGGATCAACTGGTCCAAAGAACATGGTGCCAATTGCACCCCAAACGTACATAAAGATGAACATAAGCAAGGCGATGAAGCCAACTCTTGGGATGGTTTGCACCAATGAATCAATAATATGTCTAAAAGCTGGTACAACTGTAATAATTCTCAGCACTCTGATGATTCTCAAGAGTCGAGCAACAAACACGCTCTCAACATTGTTAATCGGAACCAGCGAAATAGTGACAATTAGAAAATCAAAGATATTCCAGCCATTGCTAAAAAACTTAATAAGAGAGCGCTCTGAAATCATTCTGATAATGATCTCAATTAAGAAAAACAAGGTAATGGCGTAATCGAATAAATCTAGATAAACAGTATATTCTGGGGAAATATCGTAAGAGCTTACTCCAGCATAAATGGCTGAAGCCACAATGACAGAAATAACTATGCCATTAAAAACTTTACTGTTTCTAATTTTTAGAAAAAAATCAACGAATGCATTCATAATAGCTCCTAATAATAAAGATAAGTATTTTTTTTACAACCCATAAATTAATCAACCAAGTAAATGCCCTCAGCCATGTAAAAATCATTGGCTCCAGCTGTATTTGTGTCTCCTGATTTGTATAGATTAACGTTAATGTTTCCTCCACTTTCATCGGGTGAAGACCCTCCATACAGTGCTCCAGTGACTGATGCTCCACCCAACCACAGATTGTCTAAACTATCGGTTGAATTGCCTGTATAAGTGTTGCTGGTTCCAGCAATTGCGACAGAGAATGATGTAAAACCTGCATTTGAAACGATGGGGTTTTTATCATCAAAATTAGTAAAAGCTAAAGTTCCGGAGTAACCGCTGCTACCCCAATTAAAGGTTGCTGCCACATCGGCCGTGGTCGTATATTTGTGCACGTCGTAGTTGGTGCCGGTTTGATTATAGCGATAAGCCACATTCATCACCGCTGCCCCGCTCATTGAAGCTGAGCCTGAAGTTGGAATTTCGCTTTGATCAACCACTTCACCGCCAACCCAAGTGCCGAGATGAACAGAAGCATTTTGAGCACCAGTATTAGGCGAGACATCAATCGCACTCATCGCCCAAAAACCCCAGGTTGAATAGGCAGTATCTGGCATCGAATCATTACCGCCGGTGTGGAATAGATCGGAATCCTCTTTATCTAGAGTGTTATAAGAAACCATCACTCCAGCCAAGTTATTGGAGCCACCCGAAGTGCCATCAATTTGCGCCCCATCGTCTTGAATCTCAGCTGCAAAGACTTCACTTGAAATATAAGCTGATTTTGCTTCATCATTGGTCGCATCGCCAAATTTAAGCGTCATGGAACCGGTATCCACCGTGCTCCAATTGGAAGTATAGTTATTTGAAGGTGCTGCACTGATGGTCATGGGTGCCACCACTTGCACATCATCGTTGGTCGTATCAAACGTAAAGGTTGCAAGCGTGCTGCTTGAACGAATCGATGAAAGCTGAGAGTTACCTGAACCACTGACATCAAACTCTAAAATGCCGCTGAAAAATCCGCTGTAACCCGTAGCACTTGAGGCGTAGAAATCAGAGGACCTAAAATCACTTAAGCTTGCATAATCTTCAAATGATGAACTTGAAGGTCTAACGTCTTGGACCACAGCAGAAACATTAAAGGAGCCGGTGCTGAAGGTATCGTTGTTAGAGTTGTAATTGACTCCCAACGTCATACTGCCTGATTTATATGGATCAGAAGATGTGATCATGGCGCCGCCAGGTTGATTGGAGCTATCACCCCAAAAGCAGCCGCTATCATTGGAGGTTGCACACTCAATTGGAGAAGTACCATAGTTAATACCCAGACCGTCGTTATCTGCATTGGTTGCACCCTGATAGGACCAGTAGTGATAACCATCCATGCCCAAACCAGTATCTCCTGCTGAGTATCGAGTGGTATCATTTTTTCGATAATCCACGTTAGATATCACCACATTCAATAGACTTTCTTGATCATCTCGAGTGGTACTGCCTGAGGCACCATCATAGGAATCTTTCAAAGAAATTTGTGCCCAAAGGCCAACCCCGACGCCACTTGGATTGAGAACTTGCCACCACATGGATTGACCTTCAGGCAACTGATTTATGTCGGTCCCATTTAATCTTGAGGTATCAATGTGGCTAGTCATATCAAGGGCGGTGGAATGAAAATCATAGTAGTTAGCATAGGTATTACTACATGCCGAGGCACTATAACCCATAGCTAGGCAATAATCGTGTCCAACATCGCCATAAGACCAAAGCGTTGTTGGGATAAAATTGGGGTAAAAATAATCGTTGCTAGTCCCGCTGGCAGCAAAGTTTTCAATTGGAATCACTGCCATGGCAATGACTCTTTTATTGCCATTGGTAAAGGATACAAAGTTAGCATCCTTATAAACTTCTCCTGCTAAGGTGACTTGATCTTCATAGAGGTTGTAGGTGGATGTGGTTGCAGAGCCACCAGTATTTAGACCCGCAAACCATTGCATGATTGAAAAGTTATCATCTTGTACATGGCTAGAAAAAGCATTGACATCTGCGACTCCCATAACAGCACCTGTCGAACCTGTTCTGCCTGGATCACAAATCATAAGGGCATTATTAGCCAATGAATTACAAACCGAGGGGATGTTCATATATCCAGTGGTAGCTGGATTCCATACATCGTTTAAAATACCACTGTAATCTAAAGTCCCTCCATTGTTGGTGATACCATCAAGGATTGATTGCGTTATAGTTATATTAGTTTCGCTTTTGCCAGATGATCCACTCAAACCACTCCATCCAAGCTCGCTAAAAATACCTTGGGCTTGAGCCATATTCTGAGTAGATGAACAACATCCGCCGCTGTGCTCCCACATGGTGTGGAAAAAATTGCCTCCACCCTCAATCCAATCTGCCAAATCACTATTTGAATAACCAAAAGTGTATGTACCCAAATTGTTAACAGCAATAATACCTACATCATCTATATCAATATTCGCGTTACTTAAGCAAGTAGATAAATTTACATTGTAGCAACTGTGAAATGTATAACCTGCTCCGGTGATAGCAGTTTGCCATGTATTACCCACTCCTAGACCTGAGTATGGAGCGTAGTAAGCGTTAGAACCACCAATAACCCCATAAGTGCGTTGTCCGGTTGAAGATTGGTAACTGATATCAGCAGCTGCCTTGTCGGTGGTCATGAACCAATATTCTGCGCTTTCAAGTCGTCCTGCAGTCAGGAAGTCAGCATTGGCTATGGTGGTGGTGACTGCCGTGCCTAGAGGGCTGTAATACTTACCATCAAGTGCGGAAGAATTTGGTGCAAAAGCATGAAGACCATTGCCTGAGGTATCAATGGGGAAATAGTAGCGCCAATTCAATGCAGTTCCAGAATTGATTTCTACTGGCACATAGTTATTAGTCGTATCGTCCACTGAAGTAATGGCAGTTGAATTGGTGGTACCGACTTGCTCTAAAGTGTAGGCAGCAAGGCTTGATCCAGACGGACCTCGAGTTGCTGTTGCGCTAAAGCCACTTCTTGAAGCTGAGTTATAATCAGCAGAATATCGCAACACTGCCGATTCAAGTTCTTCAACATTACCCACATTAACCGTAAAGGCATCGGTGGTGGTGTTACCTCCTGCGGTGGCAGTCAAAGTTAAACTGTAGCTTTTAGCGGTTTCAAAATCTAGAGTTGCATTGGTGGTGACGTTTCCATTGCTATCTACTGTGAAATTACCACTGCCTGTTCCACTAAGTGAATAAGAGACTGAATCACTATCAGGATTATTCACGCTTGAAGAAGCAACACTTGTTCCAGAGCTTGAGGATTCAGCCAGAGGAGTGCCACTGTTAGCAAGTGTTGTTGCTAAGCCATTCAATATTTCATCAGCCACATTGACAGTAAATGATTGGGTGGTGGTGGTGGTTCCATCGGTGGCAGTTAGAGTAATAGAATATGAGGTGGTCGTCTCATAATCCAAAGTTCCGTTGGTGGTGATGTTGCCATTGCTGTCAACGCTGAACTTATCACTGCCGGTACCAGATAATGAGTAGGAAACTGTGCCTTCAGGGTTGGTGGCAGTGGTCGAAGTCACCGCTGTTCCTGAACTTACAGATTCATTCAGTGAAATGGTGCTGCTGGCTAGTTCTATTGAGAGATCGGTGTTAGCCACACTCACTGTTAGAGTTTCTGAGACAGTATTGGTACCATCGGTGGCAGTTAGAGTAATAGAATATGAGGTGGTCGTCTCATAATCCAAAGTTCCGTTGGTGGTGATGTTGCCATTGCTGTCAACGCTGAACTTATCACTGCCAGTGCCAGATAAAGAATAGGAAACTGTGCTGTTACCATCTATTGTTGTTGTTGTGCTAGTAATCGCCGTGCCTGAGTTTACATTTTCATTGATAGTGACGTCGTTGCTTGCTAATTGAATAGATAACTCTGTTACATCAAGAATGGAAAAAGTAAAGTTTTCTGTGACAGAGTGAACTCCATCACTAACCGTAAGAGTTAGTGAATAGGAGGACGTGGTTTCGAAGTCAAATGCACTTTTCAGGGTAATGTTTCCATTTTCATCAACCGTGAACTTGTCGCTTCCTTCCCCAGAAAGTGTATAAGTTAATTCTGAAGATTCTGGATCTACAACGTTTACAGTGGCTATGCTGGTGCCCAAAGAAACATTTTCTTCAAAAGCAGATGCAGCAAGTGAAATTGAGGTATCTGGTACTTCATTTATATCTGTAATCGAGAATGTTAAAGACTCAGAAACCGAATGCACCCCATCACTCACAGTCAGAGTAAGTTCAAAACTGGATGTGGTTTCAAAATCTAAGGCAGATGCAAGAGTGATATTGCCTTGTGAATCTACAGTGAACAATTCACTGCCCTCCCCAGAGAGTGAATAGGTTAATGGTGAAGATTCTGGATCCAAGCCTGAGATTGATGCTATGGAAGAGCCAATTGATAAATCCTCAGAAAATGAAGTTGCTTCAAGCGTGCTTGAAAGTACTGGCGCTTCATCAATGTTTTGAACAGTGAAAATAATTTCTTCGGATGAGGTGTTAGTTCCGTCACTGGCTGAAAGTGTAAGGGTGAAAGAATTGACAGTCTCAAAATCTAATGCATTTTTAAGAACAACGTTGCCGTTAGAATCTACTTCAAAGTTCTCACTGCCCTCACCGGAAAGGCTGTATGTAACTGTCTCGCCTTCAGGATCAACAGCAGAGGTTTCAGCAATAATTGAACCAACTTCAATGTTTTCTGCGAAAGCTTCAGCGGTTGCATTAGAGGTAAAATCAAGAGGCTCGTTGATGTCATTAACATTAATTGAAAATGCTAATTCAAAAACGTCGCCGTTCTCCGATTCAATATTCACATTGAACGAAAGATCCGATTTGACCTCATGATCAACAGCAGCAATTAAAACAATGCTTGAGGTCTCCTGATCAAATGTTACTAACTCAGCATCATCTCCAGAGATGGTCACAGTGAAGTTTAAATTACCTGGATTAACAATATTAATTGGAGCTAGTGTGTGATCAACTGTATTTTCATTGATTGACTCAGCTGGATTCAGGGCGTCAACTTGAAAAAGGGGTGCCACCTCAGTTGTAGCTTCTTGCGTGGAATCGGTGGCTGTCTCAGTAACATCCTCGGTTGTATCTTCATTGGCATCATCCGCTTCAATTGTCTCCACTTCTACTTGAGCCTCATAAGCATCTGCGGTGCCTAAGTCTTCTGGTGCAGTATCCGATGAAACATCTGATACTCCAGATGAATCTAACATACTCTCATCTACCTCAATATCACTCGAATCCTCTGCACTGGTGCCTGCATCAGAGCTAGACATATCTGTTTCTTGAGAATCTGGTGCTTGGCTTGATTGATCAGCATCTGAAGTTTCGTTAGCTCCAGAGGATGACTCTTGTGTATTTTGACCAGCAGATGAATCTGCATCACTGCTATCATTGTTACCTTCTTGAGTTTCTTGATCACTTGAATCAGATGAGCTATCTGCAGATGATTCGGCTTCAGGGGATCCCTCTGATTCATCTGAAGAAGTATCTGATGTTTCTTCTTGAGTTTCTTCGCTGGAACCCTCTGACTCCTCTGATGAGCCTTCTTCTGTTGATTCTCCCTCGGTCTCCTCGTTTGACTCCTCAGATTCTTCAGCTGAACTCTCCTCTGAAGATTCCCCTTCACTCTCCTCGCTTGACTCTTCAGATTCTTCAGACGCACTCTCCTCTGAAGACTCCCCTTCACTCTCCTCGCTTGATTCCTCTGAAGAGCTTTCCTCTGAGCTTTCTTCTTGAGCCTCTAATCCACCTTGTAATTCATCAAGACTTTCTTCGGTGACCTCAACTGGCTCGCTGGGTTCTGAACTTTCATCTTCAACTGACACAGAAAATCCTGGCTCTGTTACTGTTGTTGCAAAATCTGGTGAGCATTGATCTGCAAATGTATCTAAATCAACACAATTTGGAGTTACGGTCATCTCTTGACCATAGAGAAAAGTTGCATTAGTTTGCGAACCAACGGTTTGGATGATTCCTATTCCTCCTCTAATACCCACAGTCGCTGAATTGGTTCTAATGAGAGCTGGTTGTTTTTTGGTAACCTTCCCCCCAACTATCCTGAGTAGGCCTCGAGCAGTGACCTCCAATGATCCTTCGGCTGTTTCTGGGTTATAGATAAACTTATCCAACACAACGCTTGAATTAGGGCCCACTGAAAAAGCTGTGCCATCAAGCAGCATCATTTGCGCTCTACCAATTTCATCGGTTTCAATGGTGTGATTTTGAATGATTTCATAACCTGCATCAATGAGTTTGCGTTCTTGCTCAAGGGTTAAGTCTGTTGTATTTTTATTAACAGCCGATGCAACTCCCATCTGCTCCTGGGCAT
>Ga0213868_10006601_pt1 | contig 10222 bp, 8 predicted proteins | sample PICome_9_FD_160087 | JGI IMG/M metagenome (GOLD analysis project Ga0213868, IMG submission 160087) | Coastal seawater microbial communities near Pivers Island, North Carolina, United States - PICO127 | ecosystem: Environmental > Aquatic > Marine > Coastal | place: USA: North Carolina | collected...
TCAGTCCAACGGATGATGTGGGAAAACTCCTCGGAGCACTGAACCATATTCCCATTCAGGGCAAGGTCCTCACTTCTGACGATGCCTCTGCCACGGATATTCCTGCCAGTGTCCAAGTGGCTAGTTTGGCACTCAAGCATCGAAGAAATAAAAATGGACAGCAGCGTATTGTGATCTTTGTTGGATCACCTCTTACTCATGTGGATAAGAAGGCTCTCATCAAAGCTGGGAAGGGATTGAAAAAGAATAATGTTGCAATTGATGTTGTTGCCATGGGTGAATTGGAAGAAAATGAAGAAAAGTTAAAGGAATTAGTCAATGCTGCCAATGGAAGTGGAGGCGAGCAAACGTGTCATTTGGTGACGATTCCAGAGGGTTCTTTGCCTAGTGACATTTTGATCGGAACACCAGTCGTACATGGAGGTGATGTTCCTATGGGAGGTGGAATGGGAAGTTCAGCTGGAGCAGGTGGAGGAAATGACTTTGCTGAATATGGTGGGGTTGATCCTAACTTGGATCCTGAATTGGCCATGGTTCTTAGAATTAGTATGGAAGAAGAACGGGCGAGACAAGAACGTATCGCAAGAGAAGAGGCTGCTGCACGAGGTGATGCAGCTGGTGAAAGTGCAACTGGAGGAGATGAACCATCATCAGGAAATGACAAGGAGGATGTGAAGATGGAAGAGGCACCATCGTTTGGTATGGACCTCGGAGACGAAGATGCACAACTTGCACAAGCTTTGGCTATGAGTATGGCTGAAAGTCAACCAGTAGAGGACCATGTTCCGATTGGTAGAGACGACAACGGAGAAGACGAAGACGATGAAATGGCGATGGCACTTGCATTGAGCATGGCAAACCAAACGGAAGAAGCTCAAGAAACCGAAAAGGAGGAACAAAAATTTGAAGATCCTGCATTTGTACAGCAACTCATGGAGTCAATGCCAGGAGTGGATCAAAATGATCCTGCTATACAGGAAGCTCTTAAAAATCTTGAAACTGCAAATCAAGAGAAGAAAGATGGAGATGATACGAATGAAAATGACGACAAGAAAGAATAAATAAATATTAGTAACTCTTTTCTCAAGTAATAATAGCCATTCAAAACAACTGATGGACTACTTACTTAATAATGCCACTTTCAAATGTGTCAAAATGTGGAACGAAAACTCCCGCATGTACGACAGAGATAAATAGCTGAATAAATAACCTAGTACGGTTGGGAGGATTTAGAGTTCTGGGAATTCCGATGTTTCAACTTTTCTTGATTCGAATCTACGGAATCTTTTTCCTCCGATGTGTTTCCTTTGTTCCTCTATATATTCATAAACGAATCTACCATAAAATATCGTTGAAATGGCTCCTCGATCAGCACCTGAAGTTTATTCCACTAAGGAAAAGATGAAGATCCTTCTCATTTCCGAAAATGTTCCACCACAAGTCAATGGCATAGCTCGTCGAATTGGCCATTACAAGGAGGGACTTGAGGCCCTAGGGCACGACGTTGACTTTTTGCATCCTGAAGTTGGCCTCGATAAAGTGATTCCTCATGTCAATCCTTGGAATTTCACTGCTCGTATGATGATCATCATCCCCAGTTACTTTTTCCGGATACTGTGCAATGAGTACGATGTAGTCCATTGTGTGCTTCCTTTGAATCTTTCAGGAATGTGGCTCATGGCAGCATTCAAAGCAATGCGTTTATTCCAGAAAGAAAAAAAAACATCCTTAGTCATATCATGGCATTGTAACATGGTTGACTATGTAGAGCATCATTCTCCCAGATTTTTGTTGTCTTTAACACGTTTTGTGCTATTCAAGGGACTTTTCGCTATCCTGCCGTGTATCAGTGATCGCGTTCTTACTCCTACCAAATCTGCCGATCCAGAGATTGTCCAGATGTGGAATGGTAGATCAGGAGTATGCTTAACAGGTATTTCAAAAGGCAGCTTTTCACCCTGCAACAAAAATTCCACTTGGGGAGTAACATGGCAAAAAGAAAAGGCTAAATACCTTCGTGAAACCAACTGTAAGTTCCTTCTCGTCTGCGTAGGAAGACTCTCCCCAGAAAAAGGAACAGATGAGCTGATTAAAACCCTGCCATTCTTGAAAGACTGTGCTCTTTGGTTAGTAGGTGATGGCCCTCATCGTCCAGCACTTGAAATGCTAGCAAAAAGTCAGAATAGCCCAGTAAAATTTTGCGGATACCAAAAGGGTGAAGCTCTTCATGCAGTCTACTCAGTAGCAGATTGCTTCGTTTGCCCATCACTTACTGAAACGTTTGGACAAACTGTCAATGAGGCTTTGGCATCCCAAGTAAGAGTTGCTCTACCGAACGTACCAGTATTCGTTGAAGCCTACAGTCCCGTCATTCCGAATGATGCTTTCTGGAAACCTTTGGACCGAAAATCAATGGCAACAGCCATATTGAGACAAATAGAAAGACAAGCATGTGGAGATACATACGGCATCCCGGATCTGTCGAAACTCAAAAGTTGGCCAGAGGTATGCCGAGACCTTGTCGAGGAATACAAGGAAGCATCCAACGGTCACCGTCAGCTAAATCCTGTGAACATCATTACGTTTCCATTGTGGTATTTGGTTACTATCATCGCAAGCTTTTTCATTTTCTATCTTGCAGCCATAAGGTCTCTATTCGGTGGATCAGTGAGAGTATACTTTTCGACTGTCCCTGACCGTGTTCAAAACAAAGTGAATGAAATCAAAAGAAAGTCTAGCTTTTAAAAAGTATAATTTTTTGTTATCATAACATTTCATTTCCTAAAATTAGCAATCGACTCTCCTACGTCCAGTTCTACATGCTTACAGCTATTGAAAGCTCGCGTAAAGTCAGATGTAAACAATAGAGGCGCCGTAGAAAACATTGCGATAGCTGAACCTCCTGCTCGAAATGCAGATAGCTGTTCACATTTTGTGATTTTCTTTCCTACCTCAATATCTCCCAATAGATGAATTGTATCCACACCAATTCCACCAATAATAACGAGGGCGACTTTCACGTTTCCTGAATCGATAACAATTACAAGACGCTTGTTTGAATTGAGAATATTAAATTTTCCACTGAAGAATTTAACGGACGCTGACCTGCGGTCCAATCCTTCCATTTTACAATGACTACAAACACCACTTATAGGTGCATGGACTCGATGATAGTCGGACGGACTGAGATAGCCAATTAATATTGGGTTAGCCCGATAAAGATCAATATCTTTTTCAGGAAGTCCAATATCTTCCAATTGGTAATTACATCCTTTGATTAGTAGAGTACTAAGGTCGATGTTGTTGTTATACATGGTAACTGTGCAAGAAGCCGGTGAGACAAGTGGTGCATGACCTATCTTTGGAAATGTCGATAGTTGATATGTTCGTGAAAAGAAATCATTGATGGATGTATAGTCCTCAATCTCTTTCTCCCATATCCATGGAGACTGTTGGATTCGTAGTTTGTTACAGAACTGAGTGATGAGATGAACAGCTTCCTGCTTGGATTTAAAAGGTTTATCCCAAGAATTCTGCAGTGATGTAAATAATCTTATTATGGTATTGATAAATATGTTTGATGTTCCGAATAAGGCCAAATCAAAAAGAATAGTTGCAAATACTGCTTCGATATACGTCATTTTCGGTTTCGTTTTGAGCTTTCCCGTTTTTAATTTATAAACCTGATACTCGCTGCAATTTGTGTAAATACGATCAGAAAATCGTTTAGGCAGGAATAGAACAATAATGGATGCGACTGTTTCACCAAGTTGAAACGTTAACATGTTGGCGAGTGTGAGAAAAAATGATGACGATCTTCTTTGGTTGTAGTTTGTTGAAAAAATGAGGCCGAATCTTCACGAATCTAAAAGATTCGAAGGATTCGATTCTTCTACTACCGTTGCATCGGATGGCGTTCACTCACATTAAACCACGATGACGTTTGAACTTCCCTTTATTGTGAACGCATTTGTATTGCTCGGTATCGAGCGCATTCTTTATTCATTTTGGTTTATCTATCCTCAATGTTTTATTTCTGCCGTCCGGCAAGGAACATTCGGTGAAGAACTCAGAAAGGAACCTTTGGTATGGAAGGCTGCTCAGAAACTTGGGGTCAAAGTCAAAGTTTTTCAATTTTCAGTTATTGCGTATGATTTAATAGTACAATGCTTATTGGATCGATCCATTTTAAAAGTGGAACCACCCGTTCTTCTTCTTGGCATCTTGCTGATTGTCATTGGCCAGGGACTAAATATCGCGGTTTTTAATGCCTTAGGTGGCATTGGGGTGTATTATGGATATGAATTCGGTTACTCTGTTAAAATGGTCTCATGCTTTCCTTATAATGTCAGTTGGATATCTGATCCTCAATATATTGGAGTTATTATGACCGTCTGGGGTATCTATTTGGTTTCTGGGGCTACGAGCTTCTCTGTTCCTCTGTTGGAAACCTTTTGGTATGCAATGTCTATGAAAGTGTTAGAGCACTCCAGAGGAAGGAAATTTGTAAGGAGTATTTATGGCGAAGACAATCCTAAGACTGTTTAAAAAAGGTTTTTTTCTGCTACATATCAATAACAATAATCCATTTAAAGTCCTGTCACTCGGTTGATTTTTTCTGAAATCTATTTTTAATAAATTAGTGCCTGTTACTCGGTTGATTTTTTCTTTATGCAGTGGAGTATTAACTATTGTGACTCTTTTTAAATATAAATTATGTGAATAGAAGTTAGCAAAGGCAAACTTATTCCTTCTTATTCTTCTTTTTCTTGATTCCAACTTTTGACACAGATGCCGTTGTGATATCTAGCTTGTAAATGGCATTGTGATCCTTTAAGTTCAAAAACCACTTAGGGTGAATGATCCAATTGGGATAAAAATCCAAGAGATCCGTGAATGGATCAGTGAAGATCTTTAGCATCCAAGAAAGTCCTCGTAGAAATCCATACTGATGCAAAATTTCAACAAAATGAGGTACGATTGTGAACAAGCAAACTAGTCCTATGTACTGATCTAGCGAGAGAGAAGGAATTTCAACGTATCTCGAGAGGTAACTGTATATATCTTGGCGATAATGATAGAACATAGCAGCAAACAGGAGACCGGCGACTGCCTGCTTCTTCGATTTATCCTTGTGACCAAACTTACGCTTTTCAATGTCTCTGTCTTGATGTTCATAGAAAAAATGGCCACTTTGACGGACCACATGAGTCGCGAAAAACCAGAGGCAGCCTTTGATTGTGTCTCGCTTGATGAATAAGTAGGGGTACGCAAAAAGAATCATGAAGACAGATGACCATAGGTGTCCAAACTTGTTCACAGGATGATTATGGGAAACTTGAATATCAATGTGCTTATCTTCCATGATTTGGTGATAGTATCTGATGATGTTTGTTTTGAAAAACTTCCAGCCCATCCTCAAAATCAAAGTTTGTTTCGATGCTTTTGATATGGGCTCGAAGTAACCATGCTCTTTCATCTTGAGGCCAGCTGAGATAAACATTTGACCCAATAGCTCCAAGTCCTTCAAAGTGCAATCGTTTGTCAGATTAAACTTTCCTGTTGAATAATTACCTAAGTATATTCCCTCCGCCATAAGATATTGAGGATACCTGCTATTGTAGAGACTTTTCTCCAGGAAGTCAATAGAAAACGTATTACTGAAATTACGAATTCTTAGAGGAAGGTCATTGGAGGCAAATTTGTCATTTAAATCCTTCGAGAACTTATCAAACTTTGTAACCATATCCTTGAGTTGTATTTTTGGATCAACATCGACTAAATTATTTTTACCGAGCATTGTTTCCAGAAATAAATTCGAGGCGATGATTCCGCCATGCCACGCCGAGAGTGTACCAACAGTCTTATTAACTTGAAGCAAGAATTTCTTATCATACGTATTGAGGTAGCCCTTTTGTCCAAGAACCATACTCAATGGGTACCCTGCTGCGACAGCTTTCCCCAAAACCATGACATTGGGTTTTAGAGGGAAGCCAGTTTCTGGGTGAGTGAAGTAGTCCTTGCTGAAAAGTTCTGGGGTGCGAAATGCGAAGTAAATGTCATCAATGACGAATGCAACTTTGGTAAGGTAATTGGTACAATAGTTGCAAACGTTTTGAAGATCATGTAGCCACTTTGCATACTCATTCTTCGGTACTGATGATCGAATTCTACTTGAGATAGTTAGTTTTTCACCTGGAGGACTGGCCTTGTTGATACCCGTGAAATGTTGCATCGGATTCACAACGACTGCTGCGATACGATGGTGATATTTTTCTATGAATGCGATGCTCTCGTCACTGCATTCTTTCAAGTAGATGTGGTCTTTGCTGTTGAGATAATCTACTCCGGATACATGCCCATGATAGGCTGACGAGAATCGAACAATAATCTTCTTATTTCTACAGGAAGACTTGATGTCCTTCAATGCTGCATCCATAGCCTCAGAACCGCTAAGAGAATATCGAACCTTTGACAACAATGAGTTGATTGCTTACAAAAAAATCACTCGTACAAGTGTTTTCAAATCTTACCTGATCCATTCCTGTCATTTCTAGAATCATATTTGCGTTCTGTTCCAAAATAGGATTCAGTGAAAGAGGAGCAAACCTCATGAATGAGCTCTGATCCTTGAGAATGGACATCTGTTGATTGATTTTCTCTTGAATTGGAGCATGGAAGGCTTTAATACCAAGTGTGTGTACGGCATCATTTCCAACGTACAATAAATTAGAGGCTGTCTCAGAATCTACTTCAAACATGCCTTCCTCAAGCCCACCTTTGTTAGAATTGACTTGCTTTCTATTCCTCAGTTGTGTCAAAAAGTTTCTAGTCGCAGGAAATTCAAGCTCACGCATCAACGGCATACAAACTTTAGCCAATCTAAAGCGGCAATCAACAAGTTTCATGGATAGATTCTGACCACGAGACTGGTGTTCCTCGTAATCAGAAGGAACTAGCTTTGATTGTAGATAGTTTTGGCCTTCTTTACGACGCATGAACACTTCCCGACTAGGTGAGTCTAATGACAGCGAGGCATCCACTCCAATGTCTTCGCCATAGTGAATGTAGTCGGCTGTATAAAAATGCATTTGAGGAACAAATCAGTCAGTATAAAATGAGCCGTTGCACATTGTCATTCGAAAGAGATGTAGAATCAACTTACATAGAAAATCAATGATGAGGTACTTCCAATTCGATTTCGAAAGAAATACGAATTTTTCCGTAATCATCTTCAGAAGATACGATATCGCAATGAACACGAAAGTAAAAACAACGACGGTTCCCATGACTGTAGGATCAAATGATAAGATTTTCAAAATGAGAGATATTGCCTAATGTTGCTCAATATATGAGAAGTGAGTCGGGAGAAGAAATAAATTCCAATCCTTATTTAACGTTTTCTGCCACGTACTTTACGCAGCGCCAAATTGGATGGATATTAAATAATGCTATTGATTCTTTGACCTTCATAACGAATCTTGAGTCTTGAGGTTTAGAAATATGTGTCGAATCTATGGAATCTTCAAAAGGTTCTGCCCTGTTCAGCGGTGGTAAATGGCCTTAACACTATCCTGGCCAATTGTTCCTGAAAATGTCGTCGTTGAAGTAATATTGAAAAAAAGGAAAAGGCGACATGCATGCGACTGTCGACTGTCGACAGAGAAGGAAGGTTGCTGATGCAGTTGGAGTAAATGTGCTTGTGGAGATTTCTCGCTTTGACACAACACTTTGACAAATGCATTTACACAGATTTTTAGCTTTTCTGTGCTTTCTTGTGACCAGCTGTCATTCATTCTCAGCAACACTTCCAAACACAATTCAAAATACTCATTCTTTGCGATTTCATGTAACTAATCTATGCGCCAAGAAGCAGCGCAAGACAGCAGACGCATTTGGAGATTGGTACGAAGATGTGAATCAAGATGCAACACCAGATGATGTATTTTGGGAAGAAATGGAACGCCAACGAGTAGTTGCAGGTGTGCCGTTATCAAGTTCACAGGTGGACGATCCTTTTGTGGGTGTAGGTGCTGTGGGGACCATCCCCGCCAGCAATTCGAAATTATTCACCGACCGTAGAAAAACCGATGATATTTTTTCAAGCATGGGGCAAAATGTGCAGAATGTGGGACAAACTGTAGCCGATGAGCAGCAGTCAAAAGCGGCCCTTGCCACCTATACAAAATTTATGGTGGATGATAATTGGATAAATGAAGAATATGCTTTATTATATGGTTCTCAAGACATGGATGATATGGATCTACGAGAACAAGATGCAGATTTAGATAAGCAACTTGAAGCTTGGTCGAAAGAAGAAGGAAATGAAGACTTTTATTCAACTGGAATGAATCCATGGGATACATGGAATCCTGAGGGCATCGTAAAAGAAGACGATGAGGATAGCCCAAGTCGTGGTATTCGAATTGATGCAACAAGAGCTAAGTCCGATATTGCTTTACAATTCCTCCTTGACCCTGATTTTTCGGACTATGATGATGAGAAAAGACAGGCAGAAGAAGAGGAAGGAAGAGTCTTACTGAAAATGAAAGAGATCAAATTAAATTCAGAAATGTTGGAAAATGCAAAAAATAATCCGAAAGCTAAAGAATTCTTTGCTCGAGAGCCGAATGCAATAGACGGATGTGATCGAATGTGGGCCGCGGCTATTGACAATGCTTGCACACGAAACCTTTTCGGCAACTTTCAAAACTATGGTATTGAGTTTGCATGCAACGTTGGTGATTGGAAAGACGGATGTCCTGAAGATGCGATGCAATCCATTGAAGATATTGCTTCGTACAAGGCTCGCAAAGTTTTTGAAGTGACAGGTCTACCAACCATTGCATCCAGAACATCCTTTGAAGTTGAACCAGCTCGAGTTCCCGATAAGAAGACACCGATGAATAGAGGCTTTGAAAATACACGAGTATCATCAGGATACCGGTTCAATGATATTGGTGATCATGTAGACTATCTTGTTGAGGCGCTCAAGCCATATTCAGAACCAACAAGAAAAACGCGTTTTAAGTCTTGTTTTTGTTTCTTTGACGGCGAAATCGAGATATTTGATTATGGTCAGCTTGATTGTGACATGTACTTTTCAAATTCTATGAGAACATATATACCCATGAGCGCCGGTATTAATGAATTAGGAAAAACGTTACAACTTACGTTTGGCCTCGAATTCCAAGGCTTTCTTCGAAAGAGAGTACGTGAAGCCCTACAAAAAAGTGACAATAAAGTTAGTATGAAACTACGCGATCGTGTGCTGAAAGATGCGAAGGTGCTACCAAACAATATTGTTGATGTAAGCTCGTTCATTGATTCTATGGTTGATGTAAATCTTATGGATGACTGTGCGAAAGAATTGGCCACTCGCTTCGAGAAGGTACGTACTCAAACCACCCCTACCCAGTGTTTTGTTTCTTTTTTTACTTCAGATTTTTGACATTTCTTTCATCAGTACAAACCCAACAAGATATTAACGATTGCTACCACTGGTTTGGTACTTGCTATACCAATGGCAAAATATTTACAAGTACCTGTCGTATACGCAAGAAAAGAACGAAATGTTGTAATGTCAGATACATATATTGCAGGTTATTCCAGTAACACCGTTGGGAAAAATCGTGAGCTATTAGTTAGTAAAAATCACTTGACTGAAGGCGAACGCATTCTTGTTATTGATGATTTTCTTTCTAGTGGTTCCAGTCAGGAAGCTTTGCTAAGGATTATTTCCGATTCTGGTGCCAAAGCTGTTGGAGTTGGAGTTCTTATCGAGAAATCTTATGAAGCAGGAAGAAAATCGCTATCGGGCTTTGATATACCTGTTGAGAGCCTTGTTCGTATAGCCTCAGTTGCAGATGGTATATTAACATTAGAGGAAGAGGAGGGATTTGTTGATATGTAGAGCTAATGTTAACATAAGAGATTGTTACTTTTTTGAGAGACTCTTTAGTACGACTGAGTCACTTTTCATGTTACTACAAAGCATTTCATGATATCCTACGGCCATTTTACCAACAGACACAAAACATCCGAGGGTGTTTGTTACATTCAGACCACTGGAGTCATATATTAGCTCACTGCCTAACATATCTGTTACCTTTACATCAATATCAAATTTCTTGCATGTTGCAAATAGAAGTGCTGTTGGTGCAGCAGTGTCCCATGAGCAGTTCCCTGGTGGCATAATTGCGAAGGCATTGTAACCTAATGA
>Ga0213868_10006602_pt1 | contig 10221 bp, 7 predicted proteins | sample PICome_9_FD_160087 | JGI IMG/M metagenome (GOLD analysis project Ga0213868, IMG submission 160087) | Coastal seawater microbial communities near Pivers Island, North Carolina, United States - PICO127 | ecosystem: Environmental > Aquatic > Marine > Coastal | place: USA: North Carolina | collected...
CACCAACTGTGCTAGATGAACTGCCTACAAATGATCCACCAGAGGGCCCGGTAGAGATACTACCACCACCACCGCAGGCACCGAGTACCAGAAGCGCGAGAGGGGAACTCAGAAACGTAAATTTCTTGTTACGAATAGTCAAAAAATTCTTCACACCAACAAACCTTTTTAAGCGACATTCAACTTAAAGGCCTTTTGGTATCGCAGGCTGGTGACCGACTGCGTGGCTTTCTTACGCCAAGTCTATTTCAAAGGCAAACTTTTTTAATGATTTTTGAGGTCCTATCAGACAAACGAGCTAGAGCATCGGGTTTTTAATCGAGGTGCCATTTCCAATTACTGGCTTGCATTCCGCCTGCCCTGCACTTTTTGATCTGATTTGAAAATTGAGAGCCGAACCTATGCCACCAGTACCGAAAAGATTCATAGCTTGCGTCCAGGCCAAGTTCATAAAGAAGATCTTCTACATTTCTCAGTGAAAGTGTGAACTGAATATACATCATCACCGCAAGTTGGATGAACTCGGGACTGGTTTTGAAGTACTTGAAGGGGGAGCGTCTGGTCATAACCAGACGCTAGTCCGCCCCCTGCCCTGTCTCAAGCCAAGTTCCTCTGACACGACCCTCTCAATCATGGACACTCATGTCTAGACAGGTATGTACAGACAAGCTAACTTTCGTCGAGTCATCAGCGGGAGGCATCCATGAAAAGCCATTATCGGGTTGTGGTCATCGGCGGCGGCGTGGTCGGCGCATCGGTTCTGTATCATCTTGCGAAATTCGGCTGGACCGATGTCTGCCTGATGGAACGCAAGGTCCTGACCGCAGGATCAAGCTGGCACGCGGCAGGCGGCTTTCATGCCCTGAACGCCGATCCCAATATCGCCAGCCTGCAGGCCTATACCATCGACCTGTTGTCCGAGATCGAAAAGGAATCGGGGCAGTCGGTGGGGATGCACATGACCGGCGGGTTGACATTGGCGGGCACGCCGGACCGCTGGGAATGGCTCCAGTCCGCCTACCGCACCTTCCAATCCATCGGGATCGAGGATGTGCGCCTTGTCACCCCCGAAGAGGCGGGCGAGTTGTGCCCGATCATGTCGACCCATGGCATCCTTGGGGGGATGTGGGCCGACCGCGAAGGTTATATCGACACCACCGGCACCGTGCATGCCTATGCGGGCGCGGCCAAGAAACGCGGCGCCACGGTGATCGAAAACAACCGCGTTCTGGAACTGCATCAGACTGCCGATGGTTGGCAGGCCGTCACCGAGAAGGGCACCGTGACCTGCGAACATGTGGTCAACGCGGCGGGCCTCTGGGCCAAGCAGGTGGGGCGCATGGCGGGCATCGAATTGCCGGTTTCGCCCCTCAACCACCACTACCTGATCTCTGACACGATCCCGGCGCTTGAAACGCTCGATTTCGAGGTGCCGATGACCGTCGATCTTGAGGGGTTCACCTATATGCGGCAGGACCAAAAGGGCATCCTGCTGGGCATCTACGAGGTCGACCACGACCATTGGATGATGGATGGCGCGCCGTGGGAATACGGGTTCGAACTGCAGCAAGAAGACACCGACCGCATCGAGCGCGAGCTGACGCTTGGGTTCGAACGCTACCCCGCCTTGCAAGAGGTCGGCGTCAAAACCTGGGTCAACGGGGCCTTCACCTTTTCGCCCGATGGCAACCCGCTGGTTGGGCCGGTGCGCGGCAAGCGCGGGTATTGGAGCGCCTGTGCCGTGATGGCCGGGTTCCTGCAAGGTGGCGGTGTGGGCAAGTCGCTGGCCGAATGGATGATCCATGGCGAGCCCGAGGCCGATGTGTTCGGCATGGATGTCGCGCGCTATGGCGACTATGCGGGCAACAAGCGGTTCATCAAGGAAACCACCGGCCAGTTCTATACCCGGCGTTTCGTGATGACCTATCCCAACGAACAATTGCCCGCCGGTCGCCCGCTGAAAATGGCCCCGGCCCATGCCGACATGACCGCTGCGGGCTGTCGTTGGGGCGCCAGCTATGGGCTGGAGGTGCCGCTTTATTTCGCGCCCTCGGCGGAGTTCACCGAGAAACCGACCCTCAAACGCTCCAACGCCTTTGATATCGTGGCCGAGGAATGCAAGGCCGTGCGGGGCGGTGTGGGCCTGCTGGATATCTCGGGCTTTTCGCGGTTCGAAGTGTCGGGGAGCGGCGCAGCGGCATGGCTTGACCGTGTGATGGCGTCGAAACTGCCCGCGCCGGGCCGCGCCCGTCTGGCCCCGATGCTGTCCGAGACCGGCAAGCTCAAGGGCGATCTGACGGTGTTCAACTGGGGCGATGGCACCTGGTGGATCATGGGCAGTTATTACCTGCGCGAATGGCATATGCGCTGGTTCCAAGACCACATGGGCGAAGGTGTCGGCTTGCGCGATATCTCGGATGCCACTGTCGGTTTCTCCTTGTCGGGGCCCAACTCGCGGGCCGTGATCGAAAAGCTGACCGATGGGCCAGTTAGCGCGCTGCCCTTCATGGGATGCGGCGCCTTCGATATCGGACTTCATCGGTGCAAGGTTGGCCGTCTCTCGGTTTCCGGGGAATTGGGCTATGAAATCCATTGCAACGCGATGGATCACGCTGGGCTGCGCCGCGCGCTGCTAGAGGCCGGGGCCGAGTTTGGTATCCGTGAATACGGTTTCAACGCGCTGCTCAGCCTGCGGCTGGAAAAGAGCTTCGGCATCTGGAGCGCCGAATTCACCCAAGGCTACACCGCAGCACAAACCGGCATGGATCGCTGGATCGACTGGTCAAAGGATTTCATCGGCAAGGACGCGGCGCTGCGCGAACGCGACACCCCGCCCGCGCAGGTGATCGCCATGCTGGAGGTTGCCGATGGCGACTCCGATGCCAGCGGCTATGAACCGATCTGGCAGAACGGCACGCGCGTCGGGTTTATCACCTCGGGCGGCTATGGTCACACGGTAGGTAAATCGCTGGCGCTGGCCATGCTGGACCGCGATGCCGCAACGCCCGGCACAGAGCTGATGGTTCATATCGTCGGTGCAGAACGGGCGGCCACGGTCATCCCCGCCTCGCCCTATGATCCGGATGGAAAGGCGATGCGCGCATGACGACGGACCGCACCACAGGCCGCCGAACCGGGCGGCGGCGCGTGGCGGGGGCAGAGGGCGCGACAAGCGCCCGCACCCCCAATTACCGCCAATTGCGCAACCCGTTTCCGCTGATGTCGGTCTTCTCCGACGATGAAGCCGCCAACATGCACGAAACCGCTCTGCGCACTCTGGAAGAGCTGGGGATGAAAGTGCTGCTGCCCGAGGCGCGTCAGATTTATGCCGCCGCGGGCGCGCGGGTTGACGACGACATGGTCTTTATCGGGCGCGAGATCGTGCAGGCCGCGATTGCCAGCGCGCCCAAGTCGATCCATTGCCGAGCGGGTGCTGCCCACCGCGATCTGGTGCTGGAACTGGGCGCGCTGGCCTTTCAACCCGGCGCGGGCGCCCCCAATGCGACCGATCTGAAACGCGGACGGCGGCCCGGCTCGGGCGCTGATTTCCGCGAATACACCCGCATCTCGCACCATTATGACGTCTTCCAGATGATGAGCCCCTCGGTCGAGCCGCAGGATATCCCCACGAATCTGCGCCACTATTTCACGATGCTGGCGCAGATGGAGCTGACCGATAAGTTTCCGTTCCTGTTCGCGCGCGGCACGCCACAGACGCTGGACAATTTCGAGATGCTGAAAATCGTCCGCGGCCTGGATGACGAAGCCTTTCAGGCCGATCCGCACGCCTATACGATCATAAACACCAACAGCCCCCGCACGCTGGATGTTCCGATGGCGCAGGGGCTGATCGATTTTGCCCAACATGGGCAAATGTCCATCGTGACCCCCTTCACGCTGATGGGAGCCATGGCGCCAATTTCTGTGGCCGGGGCGATCACCCTGTCTCATGCAGAATGCCTTGCTGCCATTACACTGACGCAACTGGTTCGACCGGGTGCTCCGGTCTGCTATGGCACCTTCACCTCGAACGTCGATATGAAATCCGGCGCACCGGCCTTTGGCACACCCGCGCATTTTCAGGCGAGCCTTGCAGCGGGGCAGATGGCGCGGCTGCTGGGCTTGCCGTGGCGGTCCGCCGCCGGATCGGCCTCGAACCTGAACGATGTGCAGGCAGCGAATGAAAACCAGCTTGGCCTGTGGGGCTGCCTTTTGGGCGGAGCGACGGTCATCATCCATTCCGCCGGGTGGCTTGAGGGCGGTTTGTCCGTCAGCTATGAAAAGATCGTGACCGATGTCGAGGTGCTGAACATGGTGGCCGAACTCTGCGCCGGGGCCAAGGCAGGCCCGGACGAGATCGGCTTTGCCGAGGCCTTGTCGCAGGTGCCGCCGATGAGCCATTTTTTCGCCGCCCCGCAAACCATGGCCCGTTACACGACCGAGTTCTACGAACCGATCGTGCACGACTACAGCAATTTCGGCACATGGACAGATCGCGGCGCGCAGGATGCCACAACCCGTGCCACCGCCGTGTGGGAGGCGATCCTTGCCACCGAACCGACCCCGGCCGCGCCCCCCGACCGGCTGGAAGCGCTGCGGGCCTTCATAAACACCCGGACCGCCCAAGGCGGTGCCCCACCCGAAAGCTGACACATGGCCGATCCGATCCCTCTGCACACCCCCGAGGACGCCGACCGCGACTTGCCCGGCAACGTCAAAGTCACGCGCGAAGTCTGGCTGCGCGTGGCGATGGATCTGCTGATCTCGGACGGCGTATCCGAGGTCAAGGTGCTGACGATTGGCAACCGGCTCGAGGTGTCGCGCTCGTCCTTCTACTGGTATTTCAAAAGTCGCAAGGATCTGTTGGCCCAGTTGCTGGCGGAATGGGAACGCACCAATACCGGTATCATGGTCGCCGCGACCGAGGCCCCCGCCCCCACGATCACTGCCGCGCTGAACGGGTTTTTCCGCTGCATCATCGACCCGGACGGGTTCAACCACCAGCTTGATTTCGCGGTGCGCGAATGGGCACGGCGTGACGGGGCGGTGCGCCGCGTGATCGACCGCTCGGACAGCGCGCGCACCGATGCGCTGGCGAGGATGTTCATGCGCTATGGCTATGACCCGGCCGAGGCCGATATTCGCGCGCGGGTGCTCTATTATCAGCAGATCGGCTATTACGCGCTGGAACTGCACGAAACGCTTGAGGAACGCCTGTCACGGGTGCGCCTTTATCTTTACGCCTTTACCGGCGAACACCCGTCAGACGACGAAGTGGAAGAGTTTCGTGCCTTTTCCCGTCAGGTGGCCGCAAGATGACACGCTATTCGGCCCTGTCCCTCATGCGCGAAGGGTTGCGGGGGCACCGCGGCTGGCGGCCTGCATGGGCCAAGGCGCGCCCCAAACCGGCCTATGACGCGGTGATCGTGGGCGGTGGCGGGCACGGGCTGGCGACCGCCTACTACCTTGCCCGCAATCATGGCCTGAGCCGCGTCGCGGTGTTGGAAAAGGGCTGGATCGGTGGCGGCAACACCGGCCGCAACACCACCGCCGTGCGGTCCAACTATTTCTACCCCGAAAGCGTGGCGCTCTATGATCTGTCGTTGCGGCTTTACGAGGGGCTGAGCCGCGAGCTGAATTACAACATCATGCTGTCCCAGCGAGGCATGCTGATCGCCGCCCATACCCCCGCGCAGATGGAGATCTGCGCCCGCATCGCCAATGCCATGCAATTGAACGGTGTCGATGGCCACCTGATGGGTGCGGACGAGGCCCTGCGCCGCATCCCCCTGCTGAACCAGACCAGCGATGCGCGGTTCAAATGTCTGGGCGGGGTGTGGCAGGGGCGCGCCGGGGTGGCCCGCCATGATGCGGTGGCCTGGGGCTATGCCCGTGCTGCCAGCGATCTGGGTGTGGATATCATCGAAAACTGCACCGTCACCGGTCTCGATATTCAGGCCGGGCGCATTGTCGGGCTAGAGACCGACCTTGGCCCGATCCGCACACCCCGCGTGGGCCTTGCCGCCGCCGGGGCGACACCGGGGCTGGCGGCGATGGCCGGGGTGCGGTTGCCCATTCATACCTACGCGCTTCAGGCTTTTGTGTCGGAACCTGTAAAGCCGATGCTTGATACCGTGCTGCTCTATCTGGGGACCGGCACCTATGTCAGCCAGTCCGACAAGGGCGAGCTGGTGTTCGGCGGCGGACTGGACCGTGTGCCGACCCATGGCCAGCGCGGCAACCTGCCCGCGCAGGAAACCGTGGTTTCCGGCCTGCTGGAAATGTTCCCGGCTTTTGCGCAGCTCAAGCTGCTCCGGCAATGGGCGGGGGTCGTCGATGTGGTGCCGGACAGTTCCCCCGTGATCGGCCCGGTGGGCCCCGAGGGCCTCTTCGTCAACTGCGGATGGGGCACCGGCGGGTTCAAGGCGATCCCGGCGGGCGGCTGGCTTTTGGCGCATTTGCTGGCCACCGGCACGCATCATGCCATCAGCCGCCCCTTTGACCTTGATCGCTTTGCCCGTGGCCGTCTGATCGACGAGGCTGCGGGCTCTGGCATCGCGCATTAGGGAGAGATCAGAATGCAACGATTTCCCTGCCCCTTCTGTGGTCCGCGCGACGAGACCGAGTTTCACTTTGCTGCCGAGGCGGGCAAGCACCGCCCCGAACCTGCGCCCGAGGTGTCGGATGCCGATTGGGCCGACTACCTCTATGGCACCGACGCGCCCAAGGGTGCGGCGCGAGAGGTCTGGGTGCACCTGACCTGTGGCGAATTCTTTGTGATGACGCGCGACACCCTCACCCGCGCCGTGATCGGGGCCGACGCCTTGCCGGGGCGCGACAGATGAGCGGCTGGCGGCACCCCACATTGGGCAGGGTTGATCGTGCTCGCCCGCTCGATTTTTCTTTTGACGGGCAGGCGCTGAGCGGCTTTGCAGGCGATACGCTCGCCTCTGCCCTGCTGGCGGGCGGGCCGCGCATATTGGGGCGCAGTTTCAAATATCACCGCCCGCGCGGGCTGTGGGGGATGGGCGGTGAGGAGCCCAACGCCATTCTGGATATGACGATTGCGGGCAAGACCACGCCCAACATCCGCGCCACGACGGAACGGCTGCAGGGCGGTATGGCGCTGCGCTCGGTCAACGCGGCGCCGGATGCGGCGCGCGACTGGTTCGGGATCATGGAGTTCGCCCATCGGTTCCTGCCCGCCGGGTTCTATTACAAGACCTTCATCGCGCTTGGCTGGATGCGGTGGGAACCGATGATCCGCCGCATGGCAGGGCTGGGGCGTCTGGATGGCGCGCATCACCCGCCCGCCGATGTGCCCGCGATCAATGCCACCTGCGATCTGCTGGTGATCGGGGCAGGCCCCGCCGGGCTGGCTGCGGCGCGGGCGGCGGCACAGGCGGGAGGCGCGGTCTGGCTTGTGGACGAGGCCGCACAGCCTGGTGGCAGCCTGCGCTGGCGCGGCGGTGACATCGACGGTGCACCCTGGCCCGATTTCGTGGCCGAGACCTGTGCCGCGATCACGGCCGCAGGCGGACGCATCCTGACCGACACCGTGCTTTGGGGCGCCTTTGATCACGGGCTATTTGCCGCGTGGGAACGCCGCAGCGACAAGCCCGACCGCCATTGGCGTCTGCGCGCGCCCGATGTGGTTCTGGCGGCGGGGGCCATCGAACGCCCCTTGTGGTTTGCCAATAACGACCTGCCCGGCGTGATGTCGTCCGAGGCGGCGTTGCATTACCTGCATCTTTACGGAGCGGTGGCTGGTCGGCGCATCGTGCTGACCTGCGCCAATGACGCGCCTTACGCCACCGCCGCCGCGCTGGCGCAGGCGAGCTGTCAGGTCACGCTGGTGGATGTGCGCGTCGACACGCCTGCTGCCCCCGATGGCGTGCATCTGCTGCGCGGCGCGCATGTCACCCGCGCCCATGGCCTGCGCGAGGTCGGCGCGGTGACGGTCGATGGCCGCTATATTGACTGCGACACAGTGCTGGTATCGGGCGGGTTTACCCCGTCTGTTCATCTGCATTGTCAGGCGGGAGGCAAGCTGGATTTCGACCCGGCTACCGATGCGCTGATCCCGCGCGCGGGCACATCGCCGATCCGCACGGTGGGGGCGGCCAATGGCGCGTTTGGCCTTGCCTCGGCACTGGCGCAGGGCCACGCGGCGGGAGGCGGCAGCGGCCCCGCCCCACGCGCAACGGCCCCTGATTTCGCCTCAGCGCCAATGCGGCCCGACCCGCACACCAAGGGCCGCGTCTGGATCGATCCGCAAAACGATGTCACCCTCAAGGATGTGCGCATTGCCGCGCAAGAGGGCTATCGCTCGGTCGAGCATCTGAAACGATATACCACGCTGGGCATGGCCACCGACCAGGGGCGCAGCGCGAATTTCGCGGGGCTTGCCGCGATGGCCGCGCTGACCGGGCAGACCATCCCTGAAACCGGCACCACCACCTATCGCCCGCCCTTTACCCCTGTGCCGCTGTCGGTGATTGGCGGCATGCGGCGGGGCGAAGCGTTTTCGCCGCCCAAACGCCTGACGCTGGAAGAGGCGCATCGCGCCCTTGGCGCGCAGCTTCGGGAATATGGTGGCTGGCTGCGCCCTGCCCATTATGGCTCGGACGAGGCCAGCGACCAGCAGACCGAAGCCCGCATCGCACGCCAGACCGCCGGGCTCTATGATGCCTCCCCCCTTGGCAAGATCGAGGTGATGGGCCCCGATGCTGCCGCGCTGCTGGATTTTTGCGGCTATGTGCGCCTGTCCACGCTGAAACCGGGGCGCGCGCGCTATGGCTTCATGTTGTCGGAAACCGGCGTTGTGCATGACGATGGCGTGGTGTTGCGGCTGGCCGAGGATCATTTCGTGGTCTCGGCCTCGTCCAGCCATGTCGGCTCGGTCCGGATGATCCTTGAAGAGGCGCGGCAAGACAGGTTCACCGCGGCGCGCCTGTTCCTGCACGATGTGACGGCGCAATGGGTGACGCTGACCGCCAGCGGCCCCGCCGCCCGTGCGCTGATAGGGGCGGCCGGGATCGCTCTGCCGGACCTGCCGCATATGGGCGTGGCCGAAACCACGTGGCAGGGGCTTCCGATGCGCGTGGCAAGGATCAGCTTTACCGGCGATGCGTCATGGGAGCTTTCGGTGCCTGCGCGGCACGGGGCCACCCTGTTTGCGGCGCTGGACACCGCCCGGAAAGATCACGGCGCTGTCTGGATCGGGCTTGAGGCGCTGATGATCCTGCGCGCGGAAAAGGGCTATATCCTGATCGGCAAGGATACCGATGGCGTCACCATGCCCCATGACTTGGGCTGGGGTGGGCCGCGTGACAAACGCGGCGATGAATACTTCGGGCGTCGGTCTTTGTTTACGCCCGAGGCAATGCGCCCTGACCGGCGGCAACTGGTCGGGCTGGAAACGGATGGGCCACCGCTGCCCACGGGCGCGCATGTGCTGGCGGCCGATGGGCCGCGGCGATCCGTGGGCTTTGTCACCTCCAGCTATCACAGCCCGACCCTTGGCCGCCCGATCGCATTGGCGATGATCGATGCCGGGCAGGACCGTATCGGGCAAGAGGTGACGGTGTTTCACCTTGGCCAGAGCTACAGTGCCCGCATCACAGCGGCCTGCGCCTTTGACCCGAAGGGAGAGCGCCTGAATGGTTGAACGCGACTGGACCACACGCGCGCCCGACCCCGGCGCGGCCCTGACAGCAGACGGTATCACGATCATCTGCCATAGGCAGGATGGAGCCACGATGGTGTCGGGCGATCTGCGCGCGGCCATTGCCGCCCTTGCCCCCGGCGCGCCGATGCTGGGGCTCGGAGAGCTGCTGCCTCCTCAGCCATTTGCCCTGCGCATCGCGCGCGACCGGGCGCTGATTTGCACCGATAGCCCGCTGATGGTCAGCGGTTGGCAGGGCACCTTCGCGGCCTCCTATGCCGATGATCTGTATCTTGAAATCAGGATCACAGGCCCCCGTGCGCCTGAGGTTGTCGCCGCCTGCCTGACGGCCCCGGAGGGATCGCCATCAACCGCCACCTATTTTGCAGGCATTGGCGCGCTGGTCGCGGGCCTGCCCGATGGGGTAAGCCTGCGGGTGCAGACACCGGACGCGGCCACCCTTTGGGCGCATCTGGCCAAGCTGATCACGGTTCTTTAACGCACGCCGCGCCGCGCGAGACTGAGCAGTAGCCAGGGGGGTGCTGTCAGACGAA
>Ga0213868_10006607_pt1 | contig 10217 bp, 9 predicted proteins | sample PICome_9_FD_160087 | JGI IMG/M metagenome (GOLD analysis project Ga0213868, IMG submission 160087) | Coastal seawater microbial communities near Pivers Island, North Carolina, United States - PICO127 | ecosystem: Environmental > Aquatic > Marine > Coastal | place: USA: North Carolina | collected...
CCTCCTGTTATCAGATTGAGAAACCCCAATCGTCTGACAGGTCAGTCAGATCTCAAAATGCGCACCGTCCGGATCAGATCAATACCCCAGCCACAAGCGCCATTGCCGCGCGAGCGGCTTCGTCCTCCCGTTCGAAATGCTTATGTTGACCAAAAAAAGTTAGCGAGCCAAAACGTACTTCTTGACCTCGTATTGAAGGTGAAATAGATGTCCACAAGGTTGCGGGCGTTGTGTAATGGTTAAGACCTCAGTTTTCCAAACTGAAGATAGGGGTTCGATTCCCCTCGCCCGCTCCAAAAATTCATTTCCGACAGTTAACCTACAAAGACGTGTTAGTAGTATCACTAACCGATTGTTTTATTGTCATAAATACGGATCTGCTACATAGCTTTCCAAACTGAAGATAGGGGTTCGATTCCCCTCGCCCCCTCCATTCCCCCTATCAACCGCCAAACTTGTTGGATGAACATGTGACGTGGCGGTCAATTGTGTCCACTTATCTCTCCCGCTGCCTTGTGAAACGGTCGGTTCAGTTTTATGTCTCAGATCAGAGATAAAGGAAGCTTCATGGCCGACCCCCAAAAACCAAAGCCAGAGGACCGGCCCGTTGGCAAAAAGGTAAGCGCGTTGCGCGCACTTTGGCCATTCATGGTACCCTATAAACTGAATATGATTGGCGCTGGGTTTGCGTTGGTCTTTACCGCGATGATCGCGCTCAGCTTTCCGATCGTCGCACGATTGGTCGTGGACAGCTTTGGTCTCGATAGCGAAGAAATCAGCCGGAATTTTACGTTGATGCTGACGATCGCTGTGTTCTTGGCATTCGGCACGGCGGCACGATATTATCTTGTGACACGGTTGGGTGAACGGGTCGTGGCTGATATCCGCAAGGCCGTTTTCAACCGTATGATTAGCATGAGCCCCGCGTTCTATGAACGTATTATGACCGGTGAAGTGCTAAGCCGGATCACGACAGATACGACTTTGATCTTATCCGTTATCGGCAGTTCTGCGTCGATTGCACTGCGCAATATCCTGATTTTTATTGGGGGCGTTATCTTGATGCTTCTCACTTCGGTGAAAATGAGCGTGATGGTTCTTTGGCCGATCCCTGTTGTTCTTTTCCCGATCATATTTCTTGGGCGCCGTGTGCGCAGTTTGTCAAAAGAAAACCAAGACTTGATTGCTGAATCCAGCGGTGATGCGTCGGAACAACTGCTGTCAGCGCAAACCGTGCAGGCATTTACCCACGAAGAGTTGAGCCGCAAAAAGTTCGACGAAGTCACCGAGCAAAGCTATCTTTCTGCCCGCCGCCGCATCCTGACACGGGCGGCACTGACAGCCATCGTGATCTTTATGGTTTTTGCAGCGATTGTGTTGTTCTTGCAGATGGGATCACAAGATGTGAGCGCCGGACAGATCACCGAAGGTGGTTTGGTGCAGTTCATGTTCTACACGATCATGGTCGGCGGCGCAGTCGCCGCTTTGTCAGAGGTCTGGGGCGAAGTACAGCGTGCCGCCGGTGCGACAGAGCGTTTGGTCGAGTTGTTAACAGCCGAAGATAGCGTGCAGGATCCAGAGCAACCCCTTGCGTTGCCGCAACCCGTGCGCGGTGCGCTAAGCTTTGAGAATGTGGAATTTCATTATCCTTCCCGACCGCAAATCTCTGCCCTTGGCGGCGTAAGCCTGACGATTGAGCCGGGTGAAACGATTGCTCTTGTTGGGCCGTCAGGTGCGGGCAAAAGCACGATCATTCAGATGGTTCAGCGGTTTTATGACCCGCAAAGTGGTGCAATCAAAATTGATGGTATGGATTTGCGTGACTTGGATCGTGCTGAATTTCGTAAATACATCGCGCTTGTCCCTCAAGATCCAGTAATTTTTGCGGACACAGCCCGCGAAAATATCCGCTTTGGTCGCCCTACAGCCAGTGACGCCGATGTTGAAACAGCCGCGAAAGCGGCGGCTGCGCATGACTTTTTGTCAGCACTGCCTGATGGCTATGACAGCTACGTGGGTGAACGCGGTGTGATGTTGTCTGGTGGGCAAAAGCAGCGGATTGCGATCGCACGGGCAATCTTGCGTGATGCGCCGATCTTGCTTTTGGACGAAGCGACAAGCGCACTTGACGCAGAAAGCGAATATGCAGTGCAGCGCGCAGTCGAAGAATTGGCCCGTACGCGGACAACCTTGATCGTGGCGCACCGCCTTGCCACCGTTAAAAAAGCGGACCGGATCATTGTGCTAGAGGACGGCAAAATCGCAGCGCAGGGCACACACGACGCACTGGTTGCCCAAGATGGGCTTTACGCCCGACTGGCCCGCTTGCAGTTTACAGAAGGTCTAGCTGCCGAATAACGCTTCTTTTCGTAGCGTTAGACTTGTGATCGCGCCGTTTCTTGCCCAACCTGCATCCTTAGGGAGGCCGCGAAAACATCCGCGGTAAGACATCAGGGAGGAGACGATATGACTTTTGCGAGTATCGCGGATCGGGACGCTATAGAGAATGAAAAGCCGTGGGAGGCGCGCAATGCCCCTACGACGACTTACGGTTTACTAAGCCAAACCGCAGGTAAGCACGGATCCCGCAAGGCGGTCAGCTTTAGCCTTTTGTCCGACCCAAAAGCCAAGTGTGAAACGCTTGATTGGAACGCACTGCGCGACAAGACGGGGCAGGCGGCAAACATGTTCCGCGCGCTTGGTGTTGGTGAGGACGATGTTGTTGCCTATTTGATGCCCAATGCCACTGAAACAATTCTGACCTATTTGGGCGGACAGGTTGCGGGGATCGTAAACCCGATCAACCCGTTGCTCGAGGCTGAACAAATCGCGGCAATCTTGCGCGAAACGAACGCAAAGGTCTTGGTCACCCTCAAAGCATTCCCAAAAACAGACGTGGCGCAAAAAGCTGCGGATGCAGTGCGCCTTGCGCCCAATGTGACCCATGTCCTCGAGGTCGATCTGCTGCGCTATCTGACTGGAATTAAGCGTTTGATCGTGCCGCTGATCCGGCCCAAAAACCCAGTGTCTCATCATGCCATCGTCCTTGATTTCAATGCCGAGATGAACAAGCAACCCGCAGCGCTTGCCTTTGAGGACAGCAAAGTAGACCGCGTCGCGGCCTACTTCCACACGGGTGGGACGACGGGCATGCCAAAGGTTGTCCAACACCGGTATTCGGGTATCGTTTATAACGCATGGCTAGGTGACAAATTGCTTTTTACTGAAAAAGACGTGCAGATTTGCCCGCTGCCGTTGTTCCACGTCTTTGCGACGATTGTGTCACTGGGGGCCTCTTTGGGGTCTGGTGCGCAGGTCGTGTTTCCAACACCGCAAGGATACCGCGGCGAAGGTGTGTTCGACAACTTTTGGAAACTGATCGAAAAGCACAAAGTGACCTTCATGATCACGGTGCCCACCGCGATGTCGGCGCTGATGCAGCGCAAAGTTGATGCGGATATCTCAACCCTGCGGCTCGCTTTTTGCGGCTCTGCGCCGTTGCCGCTAGAGCTTTATCGCCGTTTCGAAGAGGCGGCAGGCGTTACAATCTGCGAAGGCTACGGTTTGACAGAGGCCACCTGCCTGGTATCGATCAACCCACCGGAAGGGGAAAAACGCGTCGGTTCAATCGGTGTCCCATTTCCATATACGGACGTTAAGATCATGTCGCCCGCGATTGGGGCAGAACTGGCAATCGACGAGATCGGCGAGATTTGCGTATCAAACCCGGGTGTTTCGGGCGGTGCGACGTATACCGAAGTCGAAAAAAACGCTGATTTGTTCTATCCGGACGCTGATGGCAATCCGACATTTCTGCGGACCGGTGATCTGGGACGCAAAGATGCGGATGGCTATTTGTGGATCACAGGCCGCGCCAAAGACCTGATTATTCGCGGCGGGCACAACATCGATCCTGCCGAAATTGAAGAGGCTCTCGCAGGTCACGACGCCGTGGCATTCGCGGGTGCGATTGGTCAACCAGATCAACACGCAGGTGAGGTTCCATGCGTCTATGTTGAACTGGTTGATGGCGCGGATATCACGGAGACTGATCTGCTTGCGTATGCAAAAGCAAATATCCATGAACGCGCTGCTCATCCCAAGTATCTTGAAATCTTGCCAGAATTACCCAAGACAGCTGTCGGTAAAATATTTAAACCGGACCTGCGCAAGCGCGCGATCACCCGCGTCTACAACACGGCGTTGGGTGAATTGACCGCCGAAGTTGCGACCGTCACAGAAGACAAGCGGAGCGGGCTGGTTGCACATGTGACGAAAACCGGCAGTGTAACGCATGAAGAAATCGGGAAAGCGCTAAACGCTTATACGATCCCTTGGGATCACGCGGATTAACCCTTCCCGAAGCACAGCACAAAAGGACAGCGGCGATGACAAAACTTGCATTTTTGGGCCTTGGGGTCATGGGATACCCGATGGCTGGACACCTCAAATCAGCGGGGCACGATGTGACGGTTTACAACCGCACTGCTGCGAAAGCGGAAAAGTGGGTGTCTGAACACGGCGGCCAGTTGGGTGCCACGCCAAATACCGCATCCCAAGGGGCAGATATGGTTTTGGCCTGTGTTGGCAATGACGATGACTTGCGATCGGTTTGCTTGGGCAAAGATGGTGCATTTGCGGCGATGGCCGCAGGCTCAATCTTTGTGGATCACACGACAGTGTCGGCCGCAGTGACGCGCGAGTTGCATGATGCAGCTGCACAAAACGGGATTGCTTTCGTTGATGCGCCGGTGTCCGGCGGGCAGGCAGGTGCCGAGAACGGCGCGTTGTCAATCATGTGTGGCGGAGCAGCGGACAGCTATGCTACGGCCGAGGCCGTGATAGCAGCCTATGCAAAGTTGTGCCGTAGGATCGGTGACAGTGGTGCTGGGCAAATGACAAAAATGTGTAACCAAATCGCGATAGCAGGTTTGGTTCAGGGCCTGTCAGAGGCGCTGCATTTTGCGCAGAAGGCGGGACTTGACGGTCGGGCTGTCGTCGAGGTGATAAGCCAAGGCGCCGCCGGTAGCTGGCAGATGTCGAACCGGTATGAAACGATGCTGGACGACAAATTCGATCATGGATTCGCGGTTGATTGGATGCGTAAGGATCTTGGGATTTGTCTAGACACCGCCAATGAAAACGGGGCGAGCCTGCCGGTGACGGCATTGGTGGACCAGTTCTATAAAGATGTTCAAAAAATGGGTGGGGCGCGTTGGGATACGTCGTCATTGCTTAAGCGTTTGCAAGCCTACAATTGATCGCGCGGATCGACATATAAAATTGTGTGTTGCTTGCTATCTGCTCGCTATCGAACACTGATCAAAGCATCCAATGGACGCTGTTCTGGGCTAGAATAGCGTGATGTCTTGGGGCGTTCGGACTTGCCTTGGTCTAATCGTTTCGTCAACTGCCATTCCTGCGATTTGAAGTTGCCGGGCAGCGCCCGTTGTGGGAACAAACTGTACACGGCGGGCCTGTTCCCCGCCTAAGCTTGAAGAGACACAGGTGATGCCTTCTCTTTCCAAGAATTCTTTGGCGAAAGCGGCATTTCCGGCGCCGATATCGCGCGCATGATCAGTCATGCGCGCGCCACCAAATAGCTTTGCTTGAAGGTGGCATCGCTCAGCTCCTGACTTAAGCAATCGATTTATGAGTAATTCTATCGCATTGATCCCGTATTTCAGATCATCACTTTCGGCGAGTGTTGATGTCGCAAGTAGAAAGTGGTTCATGCCGCCAACACGGTTGACGGCATCGAATAGGCACATTGCGACGCATGATCCGAGTACGGTAGACATGACCGCCGAGGGGTCGGCAGAGACCGCAAAATCACCTTGCACAACTGTGATCATGGTTGTGGCTTGGGTCATACGTGCATTTTCAATCTCGCGGCTTTAAGTAAGGCAGGTCCGATTTCGGCTAAAGGAAGCTGTTCTACCGCAGCACCAATCTCGGCGGCGATCCTAGGCATGCCATAAACCACGCTTGATGCTTGGTCTTGTGCAATTGTGCGCGCGCCAGCATCGCGAAGCGCCTTTAGACCGCGCGCACCGTCCTGTCCCATCCCGGTCAAAAGCGCAGCAGTGATATGAGGACCATAGGCAAGCGCTGATCGAAATAGCATATCAACAGAGGGGCGATGGCCAGACATCGGTTCGGCCGCAGTTAATGCAATTCGCTGTCCAGATTTACCCGAAACACCTAAATGCTGGTCGTCACTCGGCGCTATATAAACAGTTCCAGGTTCTAACGGGGCGCCATCTATGGCTGGCCGAACGGACGCGTCTGTGACACCATCGAGGAGTCGGATCAGGTTTCTTAGAAAGCGACCACCTGTGTGCTGGACGATCAACGTCGGCGGACTTACTTCTGAGAAGTGAGAAAGTACTTTTGCGAGTGCATCAACACCACCCGTTGAAGCGCCAATCATCAAGATTTGGCGTGGATCATAGGCAAAACTCGGAAGGTTAAAGGGAGATCGCGTCTGGTTAAGCTGCCGTCCCATTGTTGCCCGCCCTAATGTGGCGTCTAGATCTTCCGCCATTCCCTTCGGGTCGAAATAATGAATTTTGAGATCGCCAGTTTGGGCCGGAATTTTCCTGCCGCTCCCCCAAACCACGCATCCGGTTCTAAGTTTTGCTAGCAGATATCCTAACAGCTCAAAATCCGGGTTCGCAGCCAATTCAGCGGCCAAGATGATACAATCTGGATGATGGTGCTCCACGGTGTTGTAGGCTTCAGTTAGGCTGGACGCCGAAAGGAAATTGCTCTGGATCGCAGTGTTTTTGGTCGCGCCCTTCATTTCCGAGATTGCGCTCTTGGAAGGGTGGCACAGCAACAGTCGATGCTTAATCATATCGTTGCCCTTTGGTCTGTTGGCACAACTTCAATGGGTTCAAAGTCGATTCCAGGTCATTTGCAGCCGGTGCAACGATGCTCGCGACAGTTTCCAGGTATTCAGGTTCAGTTGATTTATAAGAAGTCATTCGAACAACTGTATCGTGTACGATTGATGATGAGGTTTTGCCGGCGGAGCCGAAGACCCAGACAAAAGGATTTGACGCACACGCGCTAGCCGAATGGAGCCAAGAACTTCGTTAAGTGGAGCGCGCAAGTTCTCGGGCGTCCGAGATGCGAGGAGGGCAAGGAAGTCACGCAATTCTATGACAGTTTGTGATATAAGATCGAGGTCCTGGGCACGCAAGCCAGCACCTTGGCTAGACGACACTTCCTGAGGCGCATCGATGAAACCCGCTTCGAAACGACGCACGATGATACTAAGTTCATTCATTGCGAGTGCTGTGTTTTCGAGCAACTGCTTGTGGTCGATCTGGCAAGTTAGGTTGACGTCAAAATTACTGCTCATAACCGCCCCACAACGCTTTCGATGCACTGCTTCAGGCTTACGGTTGAGAAGGGTTTCTTGATGATGTTATTGAGCCCCAGCGCCTTGCCTTTTGCAACCAAATCAGGTGTTGGACTGCCAGTGACCAAAATAAATCCTATGCGTGCGGTAGACTTATTTCGTCGGAGTGCTGCCAGCAATTCCAACCCATCAATTCCTGGCATGTTGTAATCTGACAAAACCAAATGTACTGGATCCGCAACTAGTTTGTGAAATGCAGTACTGCCGTCATTTTCGGCCTGATTTTTCCAAATACCTATCTCCTCGACGGCCTGAACGAGAAGGCTACGGCTGACACCCATGTCGTCGACGATCATTACTCTTAACGAGGACTTCAGGCTCATCGTTTAGTCTCCTCTTGCATTTGTATATTGCTCTGGATGTCTTTTGTAGGTCGTGATCCCAACGCTGCTAAACAGGCTCTCTGCCTTGCCGCTTAGTCGTTCGGAGTGCCCGATCATCAGGTACCCGTCTTCTTTCAGAGCACCCGCAAAGCGGTCCCATAGGATCGCTTGCGTTTCTTTACCAAAGTAAATCGCAGCGTTACGGCAAAAAATTACATCAAACTTACGGCGCATTGGCCAATCATGAATCAGATTTAATTCCGCAAAAGAAATGAGCCGTCGGAGTTGATCGGTCATCTGTATGCTGTACGTGCTGTCGACATCTTGAAGCATTAGTCGCTGAAAATTAGCAGGAATTGCCTTCTTTTGTTCGATCCCATAAGTGGCGTGTTTTGCAGTTTCGATGATCTTCGGATCAATATCTGTCGCAAGAATGCGAACGTCGTATTCTGACAACTTCGGCTCGAGAGCAAGGAGAGTTGCAGCAATGCAATAGGCCTCTTGGCCAGCAGAGCATGCTGCAGACCAAATTCGGATGCTTTCGCCGGCCTGCGCGCGACGAAAAAGCGCTGGTGCTACACTTTCGGCAAGGTAAGCAAAATGATGGTTTTCACGGAAGAAATGCGTAACGTTTGTTGTCAGAGCGGAGAGTAATTGGTTAGTTTCTTCAACATCGCTTCGGTCTTTCAAAAAGCTACAGTATTCTGAGAAGGATTTATGGCCCAATGCACGCAACCGTTTTGACACACGCGAATAGACGAGTGGTTTTTTTGACAACTGAAGATCAAGACCAAATTGCTCTTTTGCAAAATCTGCTATCAAGCAAAAGTCGGCGTCGGAAAATGAAAAATCATTTGCGTGTTTTGCATACTGCCCCATAATATTCAGCTCTACAGTGCGACGCTGGATTCTGTTGGCATCAGCGCTTTCAGGTTTATGATCTTTGTCATGTCCTCATCGCCTGGTATGATACCTGTGACCGCTTTGCTGGTTATATCTTCAGGTGATGTTGGCGTCTCTTTGATGATATCTTTTCCCACACCTAGTATTTCCGAAACGGATTCAACCAAAAGACCTACTATTCGTTGTTCAATTGCAGTGATGATAATGACATGCCGCTCAGTCGGTATGATGACGTCAAAGCCGAGTTTTGCCGCTAGGTCGATTATGGGTATTACTGCCCCACGTAAGTTGATCACACCCAAAACATGGCGAGGCGAATGTGGCAAAGTCGTAACGGGTGACCAGCGACGAATTTCACGTATTTGTGTGATTTCAATGCAAAAACTTTGCCCGCCAGCGACCAGAGTTACGAACTCCACCTTGGCATTTTGGGATTGTTCAATTGTGGCTGACATACGTCGGCTCCTCATTGGTGACACGACGTAGAAGAACATCGGGTTGAGTTGTCGCTGAGATAGAGTCTGGGTCAACGATCAATGCAATCTTGCCATCGCCGAGAATGGTCGCACCCGAAATCCCCGGGATAGCGCCATAGTTGCCAATTATGCTTTTAACAACAACTTGGCGTTGGTCGAAAATCTCGTCTACAGCTAATGCACATTGCGCAACAGATTCAGTTTGGATCAGCAAAAGGACGCGGTCGGTGAGTGCTCTTGATTGTTTTTTTCCACCCAGTCGATCTGCTAGATCTACGATTGGGACGTACTCTCCTCGGATGCGGAGAAGGTCATTATTAAGCCCAATTTTCGCTAAATCTTGAATTTTTGGACGAATTGTTTCCAAAATACTGGCAATAGGAACAACCATTGTTTGGCCATCAACGTTTATGACCATTCCGTCCATGACTGCCAATGTAAGTGGAAGAGTGATTGAAAATGTGGTGCCTTCTCCGGTAACACTGCTGATTGCGATTTTGCCACCCAGTTCCGTAATCGCAGTCTTAACGACGTCCATCCCGACACCGCGCCCAGAGAGGTTTGTCACTTCAGATGCCGTGGAAAATCCTGGTGCAAAGAGTAGGTGATCGATCTCAGCGTCGTGCAATACTGCATCTGGTTGAATCAGGCCTTTTTCCACAGCGAGTTCACGGATTTTTGCGCGGTTCAGGCCTGCACCGTCGTCGATAATTTGGATGACGATGCTACCTGAACTCTGGCGGGCACGAAGTTTGAGCATACCTGCTTTGGGTTTTCCCGCTTTCTCTCGATCTTGCGGTCCTTCAATACCATGATCGATGGCATTTCTAATCATATGCGTAAGTGGGTCGGCGAGCCTTTCGACTACGATTTTGTCAACTTCTGTCGCTTCCCCCTCCGTTACGACCTCGACGGTCTTGCCGGTTGCGTCCGCTGCTTCTCGTGCAATCCTTAGCATTCGCTGAAACAAGGGTTTTACTGGTTGGGCTCGGATTGCCATGACCCCTTCTTGGATTTCGCGTGCCAGAAGCTTGTAATCGTCTAGATGTGAAAATAGATCCGAGGACGAAGGAAGTGCTGCTTCCT
>Ga0213868_10006609_pt1 | contig 10209 bp, 10 predicted proteins | sample PICome_9_FD_160087 | JGI IMG/M metagenome (GOLD analysis project Ga0213868, IMG submission 160087) | Coastal seawater microbial communities near Pivers Island, North Carolina, United States - PICO127 | ecosystem: Environmental > Aquatic > Marine > Coastal | place: USA: North Carolina...
CGTCTGTGTATCTCTTTGCCATTCTCTATCTCCTTCATTGCAAACATTGCTCGAAAGAGACCGGAACTAAACCGTGACAAGACCAATTTGCTGGAACGCTTGTTCGAGCCTATTGCGACCGACAGGCGTGGTGAAATCCCAGATGGCGCTAAACACTATATGGAAATTCCGCCATTCAGTTGGCACGATGGAAAGCTGACCGTATTTTACCAACGCCAGTATATTGACAGTGCGCAGCGGTTTGCTGGTGTGCTGAAGTTAACACCTGACCATGTAGCTGCATTGGATATGTTTGATGCGTTCGCCAACGATCCCGCGCTGCATTTCGGGATGTGCTTGCGGCCCGGTGACATGCAGTTTGTGTATAATCATTCCCAGTTACACGACCGGACGGGGTTCACTGATTGGCCTGATCCCGACCAGCGCCGCCATCTTCTGCGCCTTTGGCTGACCTTGCCGGGTGATCGTGCGTTGCCTACGAGCTTTCAACAGCGCTATGGCTCCATTGAGATTGGCAACCGTGGTGGTATCGTGACGGCGCAGACGAAACTTCACGCACCTTTGGATTAATACTTTGGCCGATTTGTTCGACAGTTCCACAAAAGATACTCCCGCAGGCCCGCGCCCGCTGGCGGACCGATTGCGCCCTGCGAAGCTGTCCGAGGTGATCGGGCAGCAACAGGTTCTGGGGCCAGATGCGCCTTTGGGGACAATGCTGGCCTCTGGATCGTTATCTTCGCTGATCTTTTGGGGCCCGCCGGGTGTGGGCAAGACCACCATTGCGCGTTTGCTTGCCGATGAAACGGACCTGCATTTCGTCCAGATCAGCGCTATTTTCACGGGTGTTCCCGAACTGAGGAAGGTTTTTGAGGCCGCAAAGATACGTCGCCAGAACGGCAAAGGCACGTTGTTGTTCGTGGACGAAATCCACCGTTTCAACAAAGCCCAGCAAGACGGGTTTTTGCCGTATATGGAGGACGGCACGATCTTGTTAGTCGGGGCAACGACAGAAAACCCCAGTTTCGAATTGAACGCAGCGGTGCTTAGCCGCAGCCAGGTGTTCATCCTCACGCGGCTGGACCTCAAAGACCTCGAACTGCTGGCACAGCGCGCTGAAAAAGAACTCGGGCGTGCCTTGCCGCTGGACGGTCATGCGCGCGATGCCTTGCTGACCATGGCTGATGGTGATGGCCGTGCTCTGCTTAATCTTATCGAACAGGTGGCCGCTTGGAAAACTGACAAGAAATTGACTACAGACGATCTGTCCAAGCGGCTGATGAAGCGCGCGGTCAAATACGACAAGTCGGGTGACGAGCATTACAACCTGATCAGCGCCTTACATAAATCTGTGCGTGGATCGGACCCTGATGCAGCACTTTACTGGTTTGCACGGATGCTAGGCGGGGGCGAGGATCCTCGGTTCTTGGCCCGCCGTATCACCCGCATGGCGGTTGAAGATATCGGCCTTGCTGATCCGCAGGCCCAAGCTGTTTGCCTGCAAGCATGGGAAACCTATGAGCGGCTGGGATCGCCGGAAGGTGAATTGGCTTTGGCACAGGCCTTGACCTACCTTGCCCTCGCACCCAAATCGAATGCTGTTTATGTGGCCTATAAGGCGGCGGTGAATGCGGCCAAACAAACCGGATCAGAACCGCCGCCCTCACATATCCTGAACGCACCAACCACGTTGATGAAAGAACAGGGATTTGGGGCTGGCTACGCCTATGACCACGACGCAGAAGACGGGTTCAGCGGGCAGAACTATTTCCCCGACACCATGAAACGCGGTGTTTATTACATCCCCGTTGATCGCGGGTTCGAGCGTGATTTGAAAAAGCGCGTCGATTACTTTGCCGGACTGCGCGCGAAACGCGCTAAAAGTTAGGTGCCGCGCCGTTGGTGCGCGAAGAATTGACAAGCAGCCCACAAAGGCTCAAGTGGGGCGCATGATAACACCTGTAATCTCTGTGGCCCTTGGTGGGGCTTTAGGCTCTGTATTGCGCTATTTTGTCGGATTGGTTGTGGCCTTTCCGATGGGGACGTTGACCGTCAATGTCATCGGGTCCTTTGCCATTGGCGTGGTCTGGGTGCATTTGGCGGATCGTGGGCTGCAACATTGGTTGCCGTTCTTGATGACAGGTGTTTTGGGTGGGTTTACGACGTTTTCAGCCTTCTCGCTGGACGCATTGCGTTTGGTTGAAGAAGGCCGCGTCACAACAGCGGGCTCTTATATTCTAGCGTCGCTGATCCTATCTGTATTTGCCTGCGGGGCCGGTCTTTGGATCGCAAGAGGAATGACAACATGAGTGGTGTGCAAACGCGGGTTATTGGCCCTGACGACGGTGATCAACGCCTTGATCGTTATCTGCGTCGCCTGTTCCCGCATCTGACCCAAGGCCGCATCGAAAAGATGTGCCGCAAGGGTGAACTACGGGTCGATGGTGGCCGCGTGAAATCCAATGCGCGATTGGACGTTGGTCAAAAGGTTCGCATTCCCCCGCTTCCGTCCGAGGAAGAAGCGGCTGCTGCTGCGTCATTGGCCAAGCACGGTGTCACCAAGGCGGACGCCAAGCTGATCCAGTCCTGCGTGATCTACAAAGACGACCACATCATCGCGATCAATAAACCGCATGGGCTTGCCACCCAAGGCGGGACGAACACCACCCGTCATGTCGATGGGTTGTCCGAGGCGTTGGTGTTCGGTTATGACGAAAAACCGCGTTTGGTGCACCGTTTGGACAAGGACACATCGGGTGTGATGTTACTTGCGCGGACTCGCATGATGGCCAAGCAATTGACCGAAAACCTTAAGCACCGCGAGACCCGCAAGATTTACTGGGCTGCCGTCGCTGGTGTGCCGCATCCGCGTGCGGGTACGATCAAATACGGGCTGGTGAAATCTGGCGGCGGTCGCGGCGGCGATAACGAAAAGATGCGCTGTGTGCATCCCCGAGAAGTCGACCAAACCGAAGGCGCAAAGCGCGCGACTTCGGATTACGCCGTGATGGATACGCTGGCCAGCCGTGCCGGTTGGTGTGCGTTGGTCCCGATCACTGGCCGCACACACCAGCTGCGTGCGCATATGGCCGAGATCGGGCATCCGATTATTGGTGATGGCAAATACGGTGGTTCTAGTCAGGAAAACCTTGGCGACGGTTGGGGCGCTGGTATGGGCAGCGAGATTGGGCGCAAATTGCATCTGCATGCCCGCAGCCTGACGATCGAGCACCCTGCGACTGGCGCGACCCTTCATTTGACCGCACCTTTGCCCGATCACATGCAAAACACGTGGGATTTCGTAGGCTGGGTCGTGGGCCATGCCCCCGTTGATCCGTTCAATATGCCCGATGCCTGATCTGCGCCTTGTGATATTCGATGTCGACGGCACGCTCGTCGACAGTCAGGCCGAGATTATGGCCGCGATGACGCTGGCCTTTGGTGCATCCCAGTTCACAATGCCAGATCGCAAAGCCGTGCTTTCGATTGTTGGCCTTTCGCTGAACGAGGCATTTGCAAAGCTTTGTCCAGAAGCGTCCGAAACGGCCCGCGCGCATCTCGTGCAAGCCTATAAAGATGCCTTTAATGAACTGCGCGGTCCCGACGGCAAGGCAGAGCTAAGCCCACTTTTCCCTGGCGCGCTGGACGCCTTGGATGTGTTGCGCGCGCAGGATCATACACTGCTTGCTGTTGCCACAGGCAAATCGCGTCGCGGGTTGGACAAGATGCTTGAACGCCACGGTCTAACCGGCGTTTTCCACAGTGAACAAGTCGCTGATCACCATCCGTCCAAGCCGCACCCGTCGATGATTCTTGCGGCCTTGAACGAAACCGGCGTCGCGCAGCAAAAGGCCGTCATGCTTGGTGATACGACCTATGATATGGATATGGCGCGTGCAGCGGGCATCAAGAAGATCGGCGTCACTTGGGGATATCACGCAGCTGAGATGCTGAACCCCGATGCGATGATCAAAGAATTTGCGGCCCTGTCGGGGGCTGTTGACCAGCTGATAGGTTCTTGAAAAAATGAGTGACTGGAAGCCCAAAAGGTTCTGGAAAGCCGCAACTGCGTCGCCCGTCGAGGGCGGATTTGCCGTGCTACTTGACGCACGGCCAGTGCGCACCCCTGCCAAAGCACTGCTGCAAGTGCCGACGCTTGCCATGGCCGAAGCTATCGCTTCAGAGTGGGACGCACAGGAAAAACTCGTTGATCCACGCACAATGCCTGTCACGCGCGGTGCAAATGCCGCGATCGATAAAGTAAGGACGCAACGTCACGAAGTTATCGCACTTCTCGCGGAATACGGTGATAGCGACCTGCTGTGCTACCGTGCTGCGGGACCGGAAGCATTGATCGCTCGGCAAGCGGCAGGTTGGGATCCGGTGCTTGATTGGGCCGCCAAGACATTGAATGCACGCCTGTTTGTTGGCGAAGGCGTGATGCATGTACCGCAGACCGCACTCGCACTTGAGAACCTCGCGGCGGAACTTGCTTTATTTGACGAGTTTGCCATCGCTGCTGCGCATGATTTGATCAGTATTTCTGGGTCTCTAGTGCTGGCGCTGGCTGTTACGAAGAGCGCGTTGTCGCCTGACGAAGCATGGTTGTTGTCGCGCATAGATGAACATTGGCAAGTCGAGCAATGGGGCGCTGACGACGAAGCGACTGCTCATGAGCTGGTGAAAAAACAAGCATTTTTTGATGCGGCAGCATTTTACACACTCTCAAAATCCTGAGACGAGCGCTGATACTTAGCGCAAACGTGGCTTAATTTGCTCAATATTGTGGCATTGGCTTGGTCTTTTTGTGGGACCGCACTTGACTCTTGGGCCAAATAAACAAAGTTTCGGTACATTGAAGCGGAACTAATCGGCTCAAAAAAATCTGTCTAACGGGACGGGACAAAAATCGTTCACCCGATGGGGTGAAAACTCAGGAAGAGGTACAAATGAATAAAACCGTATTTTTCGGCGCACTAACCGTAGCTGGCGTTGCGGCTGCAAGCATGGCTTCTGCTGCGACACTTGACGACGTCAAAGCACGCGGCGCATTGAACTGTGGTGTGACGACAGGTGTTGTCGGATTTGCAGCACCAGACGCGAATGGCGTTTGGGAAGGCATCGACGTCAGCGTTTGTCGCGCTGTTGCCGCTGCGATCTTTGGCGACAGCGATGCTGTCGAGTTCATCCCGACAACTGGCAAGACACGCTTTACTGCGCTGGCTTCCGGCGAGATCGACATGCTGGCGCGTAACACCACATGGACACTTAGCCGCGACGTTGACCTGAAATTCGAATTCACAGGTATCAACTACTATGACGGCCAAGGCTTCATGGTGCCACGCAATTTGGGCGTTTCTTCTGCAACAGAATTGGACGGCGCAACTGTATGTATCCAAACTGGTACAACAACAGAGCTGAACCTTGCTGACTACTTCCGTGCAAACGGCATGAGCTATGAGCCAGTGCCAATCGAAACGGCCGCAGAAGCACAGCAGCAGTACATCGCTGGTGCATGTGACGTTTACACAACTGACGCATCTGCGTTGGCTGCAACACGTAGCTCGTTTGAAACACCAGCTGATCACATCCTTCTGCCAGAAATCGTCTCCAAAGAGCCACTCGGCCCATTGGTCCGTCATGGCGACAACGATTGGGGCGACATTGTCCGTTGGACACTGAACGCATTGATCACAGCTGAAGAGCTGGGTGTCACATCTGCAAACATCGCAGAGCTGTCTGCTGCACCAACTGACAGCCCAGAAGTTAACCGCTTGCTGGGTACAGAAGGTGAATTGGGCGCGATGCTTGGTCTGCCAGCTGATTGGGCAAAGCAAGCGATCATGTCCGATGGCAACTACGGCGAGATCTTTGAAAAGCACATCGGTGAAAGCACACCTGTTGGTCTGGCCCGCGGTCTGAACGCGCTCTGGACGCAAGGCGGTCTGCTTTACTCCCCGCCATTCCGCTAGGAACTGGATAGAAGACCAAAAGGCGCGGTTATTACCGCGCCTTTTCACTACCCAAGACAAAAAAAGAACGGCGTGAATCGAGCGGCTTAAGTCGCCAACCACAAACGCCGGCAAAACGGGGAAAATCTATGTCATCGATAACAGACCCGCCTGAGAGCACCTTTCGTCTGTCGATGCTTATCAATGATACCCGCTATCGCTCACTGACATTTCAGGCGATTGCGGCTATCGTTATAGCATTGGCTTTTTGGTACCTCGGCAACAACCTAATCCAGAACCTGCGCGCAGCCGGTTTGAATATCAGTTTTAGCTTTCTTGACAGTGTCTCGGGCTATGACATCAATCAAACACTGATCGCGTATGACAGTCAGTCAACGCACGCGAGCGCTGCAATTGTCGGCATCCTGAATACGCTTTTGGTAGCTGTCCTTGCTTGCGTCACCGCGACATTCTTTGGCGTGATCGCCGGTGTGCTGCGTTTGTCGAACAATTGGTTGGTCGGCAAATTGATGGCCTTTTATGTTGAGATATTCCGCAACATTCCGGTTCTAATCTGGATCATTATCATCTTCACGATCATGACCAACGTCATGCCCGCACCAAGAGACTTTCGCGGTGATAGTCCTGAAGCGTCGATGTTATTTGATGCCTTCGCATTTACCAATCGCGGCGTTTACATTCCGGCCCCAATTTGGGGGGCAGGTTCGCTCGTTGTTGTTCTGACATTCGTGGCGTCTATTGTCGGTATCTTTGCATTCCGTCGTTACGCAACCAAGCTTCTGTTTGATACAGGCCGTTTGCTGCCGACATTCTGGCCAAGCGTCGGTCTGTTCTTTGTGCCAGTTATCTTGATGCACTTCATCATGGGTCAGCCTATCACGCTGGATTATCCGGCATTGTCCGGGTTTAACTTTTCTGGTGGCACACAGTTGGGCGGCCCTTTGATCGCACTCTGGTTTGCTTTGTCGATCTACACAGGTGCCTTTATCGCAGAAAACGTGCGAGCAGGTATTCAGGCTGTTTCGCGTGGCCAAACAGAAGCCGCAGCCGCGCTGGGCATGCGTCCGGGTCGGATCATGTCGCTGGTGGTTCTGCCACAGGCGCTGCGTGTGATTATCCCGCCGCTGATTTCGCAATATCTGAACATCACCAAGAACTCTTCGCTAGCGATTGCCGTGGGTTATGCCGACGTGACCGCGACGTTGGGTGGGATCACGCTGAACCAAACAGGTCGCGCGATTGAGTGTATCCTTTTGTTGATGCTGTTCTATCTCACGATTTCGCTGACGATTTCGGGTGTGATGAACGTCTATAACAACGCCATGAAACTGAAGGAGCGCTGATATGTCAGATCCACATTCTCATTCAGTTTCGTTCGTTCGCACCGAGACCCTTCCGCAACTACCACCACCCGTGACAGAGCGGGGGGCGATCAAATGGATGCGCGAGAACTTGTTCGCGACCATTCCAAATGCGGTCCTTACACTCGTGTCGTTCTATGTGATCATTTCGGTACTATCGGGCGTTGTCCCATGGATTGCCAACGGCGTCTGGAAAGCATCAAATCTGTCCGAGTGCCGTGACATCCTTGTCGGTGCGCGCGGTGCATGCTTTGCGGTCATTTCCGAACGCTGGCCGCAACTCTTGTTCGGTCTTAGCTATCCTTCTGAGGAATACTGGCGTCCGGGCGTGGCTTATCTGCTGCTGTTTGTAGCGGCGGCGCCGGTGATGTTCTTTGACCTGCCGCGTAAAATGCTTATTTTTACTGCGCTTTACCCCTTCATTGCGTTTTGGCTACTTTGGGGCGGCACGGTTCTTGCACCTATCCTGGCTTTGCTTGGCTTTGTGGCTGGCTACGTCGTTTACCAGCGCTTTGTGAAAGGAAGCTTTGCGCTTGGCTTCTTTGGTGGGGTCGCCGCAGCTTTCGTCGTCTGGTATATCGGCGGTCTGTTGATCCCCGAGGGTGCCAGTGACAACGCGTGGCTGGTGTCGGTGGCAAGCCGTGACATGGGTGGCTTCATGCTGAACATGATGTTGGGTGTGACCTGTGTGTCCTTGTCCATTCCGCTAGGCATTGTGCTTGCTTTGGGACGTCAGTCGTCGATGCCTTTGATCAAATGGATTTGCGTGATCTTCATCGAGTTCATTCGCGGTGTGCCTTTGATTACGCTGCTGTTCGTTGCATCGGTCATGTTGGCATTCTTCTTCCCGCCAGAAAGCACAGTCGATCTGTTCCTGCGTGTTGTGATTATGATCACAATGTTCTCTGCCGCTTATATCGCCGAGGTGATCCGCGGTGGTTTGGCTGCGTTGCCAAAGGGACAGTATGAAGCGGCGGACAGCCTTGGCCTTGATTATGCGCAAGCAATGCGTTTGATCATCCTGCCACAAGCCTTGAAAATCTCGATCCCGGGTATCGTGAACATCGCCGTTGGCCTGTTCAAAGATACAACGCTCGTCGCGATTATTTCGATGTTTGATATCGTTGGCATGATCCGTGGTCCCATTTTGTCGTCTTCCGACTGGATCGGCGTCTATTGGGAACTCTGGGGCTTTGCCGGCCTGCTGTTCTTCATCACGTGCTACGGCATTTCACAATACTCACAATGGTTGGAGCGTAGGCTCGCAACCGACCACCGTTAAGGGAGGCTGAAATCATGGCCGAAGCTACAAAACTGCAAGTCTCTGACGAGGTTGCGATCACGATCGAAAATATGAACAAGTGGTACGGGTCTTTTCACGTGCTGCGTGACATTGATCTAACCGTCCAGCGGGGCGAGCGGATCGTTATCTGTGGCCCGTCGGGTTCAGGTAAGTCTACGCTGATCCGTTGCATCAACGCGCTTGAAGAGCACCAGCAAGGCAAGATCGAGGTGGACGGCACGATCTTGTCGTCCGACCTCAAGAACATCGACAAGATCCGGTCAGAGGTTGGCATGTGCTTTCAGCACTTCAACCTGTTCCCGCATCTGACGATCCTTGAGAACTGCACACTGGCCCCGATTTGGGTGCGCAAAACACCCAAGAAGGAAGCCGAAGAAACGGCGATGCATTTCCTTGAAAAGGTGAAAATCCCAGAGCAGGCTGACAAATACCCCGGACAATTGTCCGGTGGTCAGCAACAGCGTGTGGCGATTGCCCGTTCGCTGTGCATGCGCCCGCGCATCATGCTGTTTGACGAACCAACATCAGCGCTTGACCCAGAGATGATCAAAGAAGTTCTTGATACGATGATCGAGCTGGCCGAAGAAGGCATGACCATGTTGTGCGTCACCCACGAGATGGGCTTTGCCCGTCAGGTGGCGAACCGTGTTATCTTTATGGACCAAGGTCAGATCGTTGAACAAAACGAGCCGGAAGAGTTCTTTAACAACCCCAAGTCCGATCGGACCCAGTTGTTCCTGAGCCAGATTTTGGGTCACTAAAACACCCTACAAAAACGTAAAAAGCCTCGGTTCCTGCCGAGGCTTTTTGTTTGAAAAGCGCAATGCTTATTCGATGTCGTGGACGGTCGTGCCGATCAGATCACGTGGGACCACAAATGCGGCGCAAGTGCCGGACCGCGGTTTGACTTGTCCCCAACTGCTGACGTCAAAATCGAGCACAGTGCTGGCGCAGGTCGGGTAGTCACTGAACCGGTGATGCTTTGGCGCGGTCTTGACCAACGCATTTGCCAGCATGCCGATCCCCGGATTGTGGCCGATCACAGCGACGGTTTGCACAGTCTGCTGATGGATCAAATCAAGGATCGTATCAGGTGAAGCATGATAAATTCTGCCTGACAGCTGCAGCTTTGGATGTGGGGCCAGCGAAGTCAAAACCAGCTTTGCTGTTTCTTGCGTGCGTGCTGCGTCTGAACAAAGCAGAATATCAGGCAGATAGCCTTCTTGGGCCATCCATTCCCCGATTGCCGTCGCGGATGTGCGCCCGCGTTCGTTTAAGACGCGCGCGTGGTCATCACCAAAAGGATCGTCCCAACTGGATTTTCCGTGCCGAATAAGAATAAGACGTAAGCTCATAAAAAAGCCTCCATGTGGAATGCCGATTGGGCTGGCAGGCGGTTGCCTTGTCCAACAGGACAGGCGCGGCGCGCAAGACAGCCGCGTGTGCGGCAATCGCGGCCAGCGTCGGATATGACGTGCGCTTTGCACGCTGCGACATCATAGCCATCTTTGAAGGCACCGACAGGGCAGGCGGTCTTGCAGGGCTCTGTACATGTCAGGCAAGGCTGTGAAGCATT
>Ga0213868_10006610_pt1 | contig 10209 bp, 9 predicted proteins | sample PICome_9_FD_160087 | JGI IMG/M metagenome (GOLD analysis project Ga0213868, IMG submission 160087) | Coastal seawater microbial communities near Pivers Island, North Carolina, United States - PICO127 | ecosystem: Environmental > Aquatic > Marine > Coastal | place: USA: North Carolina | collected...
CTGCGTATGCAGTCAAAGTATCCAATAAAGGATTATTTTCAAAACCATCTTCTGCGACATTCGCAATATACATCGTTGGCTTGATAGTGATCAGATGAACTTCGTTCAATAAAGCCATTTGTTCAGCATCTAAGGTCATTGTTCTGACCAACTTACCTTCATTTAGCACTTCACGAATTTCACTTAATAATTCAAGTCGCGCTTTTGCTGTTTTATCGCCTCCTTTTGCATCACGAGTGGTTTTGGTAATCGCTTTTTCGACGCTTTCTAAATCCGCAAGGCACAATTCTGTATTAATAACTTCAACATCATCAAGCGGTGAGACTTTGTTTGCCACGTGAATAACATTGTCATCTTCAAAACAACGCACTACATGAGCAATGGCATCTGTTTCACGGATGTTAGCAAGGAACTTATTACCTAGGCCTTCACCTTTTGATGCACCGGCAACTAAACCAGCGATATCAACAAACTCCATGGTCGTAGGCAAAATCCGTTCAGGTTTAACATAGACAGCTAATGCATTCATCCGCGGGTCAGGTACAGGCACAATGCCAACATTAGGTTCAATCGTACAAAACGGATAGTTTTGCGCATCAATTCCAGCTTCTGTCAGCGCATTAAATAAGGTTGATTTACCAACATTAGGCAGGCCTACTATGCCGCATTTAAATCCCATGATATTTCCTATTGTGAATGTAGCCAGTTCATGGCTTTGTCTAAATTGCCGGATAATATATCTGGCAGAACCCTTAGCGAATTATCTATTGCCGTGAGAATAAGTTGGCGATCTGGTTGCGACGGTTTACTCAATACATAATCGGCGACGTGACGACTGTCTCCGGGATGATCAATACCTAAGCGACAGCGCAAAAAGTCTTTACTTCCTGTTCGGGCAATAATGTCACGCAAGCCATTATGACCGCCATGGCCGCCACCGCGTTTTAAGCGTGCAATACCAGTAGCCAAATCAAGCTCGTCATGAATAATGAGTGTATTAGTTAAGGGGATTTTGTAAAAATTGGCTAATGCTGCTACTGATTGACCACTGCGATTCATAAATACCAGTGGTTTTAGCAGAAATAGTTTATGTTCAGAAAATTGGCACTGAGCCAACTGGCCATTAAATTTACTGTCAACGGAAAACGTTGCCGATAAATCATGTGCCAGCTGGTCCAGCCACCAAAACCCAACATTATGTCGGGTGTATTCATATTGAGGACCGGGATTGCCCAATCCAGCGATTAACCAATTAGCCACTCACGTTCCTCAATTATTACTACTGAAAAGTATTACTCTGCTTCAGCAACGTCAACCGCTGCTTCATCTTCGTCTTGCTCAACATCTGCAGCTGGGCCACGAGGAGCATGAATACTAACAACAGCTTGGTCATAAGAAGAACGTTCGCCTTCTTCTAATTCTTCATCTTGGTTATGCGATAAAGCTGTCAGAGTAACGCCTGCAGGTAAAACAAGTTCAGACAAATGAATTGCTTCATCCATATCTAAGCCAGACACATCAACGTCGATAGATTCAGGTAAGTCTTTTGGCAAACAAGAGATTTCAACTTCTGACATTAAGTGAGCAACCAAACCGCCGGATTTAACACCAGGCGCAACATCTTCACCGTTAAAATGTAATGGCACATTCATTGTTAATGCGTGGTTTGCACTAACACGCAAGAAATCAGCATGCATAATTTTTACATCACTTGCAGGATGGCGTTGCAAGTCTTTCAAAACAACTTGTTGTTTTTTACCACCAACATTTAATGTCAAAATGTGAGAATAGAATGCATCTTCAGCAAGGTGACGTAAAAACTTGTTGTGCTCTACGGTAATCGAAATCGGTGCTTCATCAGATCCGTATACAATCGCTGGAACATTACCCGCATGACGTAGACGGCGGCTCGCACCCTTCCCTAAGTCAGTACGTAGTTCAGCTTGAACTTCAAATAAATTTTTCATTTTTTTCTCCAAAATCATGAACAAACACTGTTGTCCATTAAAAATGCCGCCTTTCGGCGGCGCTTTGCCTCCCCGCGACCAGGGTCAGCATATAAAGAACATAAACTGCTCTTTGCAACCCGCTAAACAATTCTTTTAGCGTGGTTAATCCATATACAAGGAACTAACAGATTCCTCGTTACTAATTCTATACATCGCTTCAGCTAGCATTTCAGCAATACTTAACTGGCGAATAGTCTTACAATTTCGTGCATTTTCTTGTAGTGGAATGGTATCTGTAACAATCAGTTCATCTAATACCGAGGCTTCAAGATTATCAATCGCGGCTCCAGATAAAACGGCGTGAGTACAATATGCAACGACATGTGTCGCACCCTGCTTTTTCAACGCTTCAGCTGCTGCGCACAAAGTGCCCGCAGTATCGACCATATCGTCAATCAAGATACATGCTCGACCTTCAACCTCACCGATAATATTCATTACTTTAGCAACATTAGCTTTAGGGCGACGTTTATCGATAATCGCCAATTCAACACCTAAATGTTTTGCGAGCGCTCTAGCACGTACTACGCCACCGACATCAGGTGAAACAACTACTAAATCGTTATATTTATGCTTCCAAATATCGCCTAGCAATACTGGTGAGGCATATACATTATCTACTGGACAGTCGAAGAACCCTTGGATTTGATCAGCATGTAAATCAACCGTTAATACACGGTCGGCACCAACACCTGTCAACATATTTGCCACTACTTTAGCGCTAATCGCCACACGAGCAGAGCGCGGTCTGCGATCTTGGCGAGAGTAGCCAAAATAAGGAATAACTAGAGTAATGCGTTTTGCAGATGAACGGCGGATAGCATCGGTCATTACCATCAGTTCCATCAAATTATCATTAGTAGGACGCGATGTTGGCTGCACAATGAACACATCTTTACCTCGAACATGATCAAGAATTTCAACCATGATCTCACCATCACTAAATTTTTCGACCGTGGCTTTACCAAGCGGTACATTTAGAAATTGAGCGATATTTTGTGCAAGGACTGGATGGGCGTTGCCACTAAAAACCATCATGCTGTTATCAGCGGTGCGTTCTTGTAACTTGAGGAGTCTATTTTTTGTCACAGTTTATAATGCCGAATGTTCTGTCAAAAGAGAATGGCTGGGGTACCAGGATTCGAACCTGGGAATGCAAGGATCAAAACCTTGTGCCTTACCGCTTGGCGATACCCCAACTGTAAAAAAATCATTCTAACATTTGCAGCCACATTATGACTTCTTTTTTTTGAAGTCTTTAGTTAAATGTAAGTTCAGTGGCGAGCTATTACACCCTTTCGCCACAAATCCTTGCCATAATTCTGGCAAGTCACCCATTATTTTTTGCGCTTGTTGTTGACTATTAACATCAACAAAAACACATGCACCCGTCCCAGTCATTCTTGCTTGGCCGTACTGCGCTAACCAAGATAATGATTCGGCCACAGCTGGATAATGGTCTTTCACTACATCTTCACAAACATTTCTGCCTTCCCCCGAAAGGAAGCGCGATATTGTGATAGGTTCACAGTCTCTCGTCAACTCTGTTGCAGAAAATATTTCACTTGTTGACACTTGGCAAGGTGGAACAATGACCACATACCAAGGCTCAGCGGGTGAAATAGGACTTAACTTTTCACCCACACCTTCAGCCCAAGCGGCGTGACCGTGAATAAAAATAGGGACATCCGCGCCTAATTCCAAGCCGATTTTCGCTAATTCATCATCTGATAACTGACAATCCCAGAGCTGATTAAGCGCAACTAATGTGGTCGCAGCATTGGAGCTTCCGCCACCTAAACCGCCACCCATAGGTAGCCGTTTGTCCAAAGAAATCCGGACACCTTTAGTAATACCCGCATGTTGCTGTAGTGCTCTTGCCGCGCGAACGATTAAATTACTATCATGCTCAACGCCGTCAATTTGCATCATTAGTTGAATATTGGAGCTAAGAGTTGGCTCAAAAGATAGGATATCGCCATAATCTAAAAACTGAAATACCGTCTGTAGTTCATGATAGCCATTACTGCGGCGACCCGTTATATGCAAAAAAAGATTTAATTTCGCAGGTGATGGCCAAGTGGTCACTTGAGATGATTCCATCGAGTAACAGCTAGTCGGAAACTAAGATCTTGATTTTTAATAAAGATCTTAGTGGGCAGAGAATAGACTCCAAAGGGCACATATTTTAAAAAGCTAATGTCCCAGTCTTGTTGAACAAGATGCGTTACTTGCCCTTCCGAATCTAACTCTAATCGATCAATCTTGATTGAAGAATAGGGAATTCCGCGCACCCAATCTCGTAATGCACTAACGGGTAGCTGAATACCAAGGGCTTCTTTGATTAAGATTTCAGGATCGGAAGCTGAGATTTCCTGCCCATCAGTCATAGTCAACACCGCTTGGCTAGCGTCACCATCAAGGGTGATGCCTCCTTGAGAGAAAGGGCCTTCGATTTTTATTTGATAAACACCGCGGTTTTCTTGCCAACGTAAGCCGGCGTTCCATCCTTCTTTGCCTTGTGTTATCGCCGTACGCCCTTGAAGTTGCCATTGTTCAAGTTTAACTAAAGCCTGATGCCGCAACGACCATAATAAATCGGGCTCACTCGCTGGTCGTTGTTGCCAGAGAGGAGCACAGGCTGTAGCAGTCAACAAAAGTACAATAACGACCACTAATCTCATTAATAATCTCACAGGCCAAATCGAGACATCGTATCTAGGATAAGCTTATTGTTATTGTCTTTTTTCAAGCCATCATTCCACGCTTTTTTTGCTTCTGCGTACTTGCCTTGCTGCCATAAAATCTCGCCTAAATGAGCCAAGAACTCTGGATCGGATTGAATTGCAACAGCCTGTTTCATAATAAGTTCTGCTTGTTCCAAATGGCCTAAATGATAATGTGCCCAAGCCAAACTATCCAAATAAAAGGCATCGTTTGGCTTTAATTCTACCGCTTTATTTATCAAAGCCAATGCTTCTTGATGACGGTTAGTTCGATCAGTTAGGGTATAACCCAGCGCATTTAAAGCATGACTATTGTTAGGCTCCTTCTCTAGAATGGCGCGTAGATCCTCTTCCAATACACTTAAATAATTCAGCGGCTCAGCAACCATCGCACGCCCATAGAGCAATTCTGTTTGTCCTGGAAACTGCTTTAAGGCCTCGCTGTATAGATCAAACGCAGCTTGATCTTGATCGCGCTCTCTTAAAAAGGCTGTTTCAAATAAGTAATATTGCAGGGCATTGCTAGGCTGTTCCGTGCGTAGTAATTTTAAGTGCAGTCTAGCTTTATTCATTTGACCGCTATCGGCTAATAAATTGACATAGCTTGACTGTGCGGCCTGAAAACGTTGGCTGTCTGCGGGCACAGACTCAAACCAAATCATTGCGGCTTCATTATTATTATTTATTTCTTCTGCCAAGCCCATGAAATATGCCGCTTGTTTGCCGCTATCACCTAATGCAATTAATTGACTGAAATAGCGTTTAGCCTGCAGGCCATCTTGCTCTTGAATGGCGATCAGACCTAAGGCAAAGATAACTTCTTCGTTCTCAGGAAAGTCACTATTAAGTTGCAAAAAGATACTGCGCGCCTCTGCCGTTTTATTATTTTCACCCAATAGTTTTGCATACGAAAAAAGTATATTTTCACTAGCACCTTTATGGGTGGCGGGCTTTTTCAGCAAGGCAATGGCCGATGTGCCTTTGCCCATTCTTTGCAATATTTCTGCTTTTAAAATGAGCGCATCTTCACGTGCAGACTGTTCTTTAAGCACTTTATCAACATTAACTAACGCGATATCGTACTGCTTATAAAATGCCGCCATCCGCGCATAAGCAAAAACGGCCTCTGGATCATGGTCTTTGTAGGCTTTTAACTGCACTAGCACACTTAAAGCTTGTTCCGGTTGCGCGAGTTCAATCAAAGTCTCAGACACGCGCGCCAAATAAATTTGCGATTGTTCTGGAGCCAATGCTAGAGCTGTATCTACATCTTTGATAATGCCATCATAATCGCCCTTCAACAGTAGAAATGGCACTTGCATGATATAGATATCGGCATCTGTTGGATCGACCTCAATCCATCTCTTTAATGCGCGATTGATTCGCGATTGATTGCGAGTAAAATTGGCAATCTGTGTCGCGCGCGCTGCCACAGCAGGAGAATCAACTAGATTTGCCGCACTGTAATATAGGTCTGCCGCAATGCCTATTTCACCCCTTTGACCCGCTATTTCAGCAGTCAAAATATCATAGACTAACTCAGAACTTAACGGTAAAGCGGGTTTGTCTTCGGATAATTCTTTTTCTGTGGGAGTGAGTTGTGGCGATAGAGCTTCTATCGGTTGAGCAGGCGTAACAGCGCACGCCACCAATAATATTGATGAGGCAAAAACCAGGCTTCGTTGAGAAGAAGACACTGAACGAAGCCAATGTAATGATAATAAATCCATAATAAAACAACCTGAACGATTGATTTTGGTAGAATGGCACATTGATTTAAACAATCTGCCCCCAAAATATTAATTAACGGTTGTAGAGTTTACCAGCATTTAACGACGACTTATCACCAAAAAAATATATGCAATTTGTAACCTACGGCATCAACCACAACACAGCACCTGTCAGCATTCGTGAAAATATTGCGTTTAATGCTGATGTGCTACCTGCGGCCTTGGCCTCGCTCAAGCAACAGCCTTATGTCGTTGAAGCGGTGATTTTGTCGACCTGTAATCGTACTGAAATTTATTGTTATATTGATGACGATTGCCATTCGCTTGTAAATAAGTGGTTGCATGAGTTTCATTTACAAGCGGAAAATTCATTAAACGAACACCTATATTTCCATCAAGGAAACGACGCAATGCGACATTTATTACGTGTTGCCTGCGGTCTAGATTCTATGGTGTTGGGTGAATCGCAAATTTTAGGGCAAATAAAAACTGCTTATAGTGATGCGCTTAACGCTGAAACATTAGGCAAAATGTTAGGACGATTATTTCAACATGCATTTACTGTCGCCAAACAAGTCCGTACCGATACCGCTATCGGAGATAGTCCGGTATCTGTTGCATTTGCGGCAGTTAGCCTAGCCAAACAAATTTTCAGTAATTTGGCTGATTCCACTGCATTATTGATAGGTGCCGGTGAAACGATTGAATTAGTAGCGCGTCATCTGCATGATAATGGCGTCGGTCGTATCATTATCGCTAACCGTACCATCGAACGCGCACACGATTTAGCAAAACAAGTCGACGGTTATGCCATTAGTCTAAGTGAAATGACAAACCACTTAGCCGAGGCAGATATTGTAATTAGCTCAACAGCAAGTCAACTACCGATTCTAGGCAAAGGTACAGTTGAACGAGCACTAAAAAAACGAAAACGCCGTCCGATCTTTATGGTCGACATTGCCGTTCCGCGTGACATTGAGCCTGAGGTAGATAGTTTAGAAGACATCTATCTTTATTGTGTTGATGATTTGCAGGGCATCATTGAAGAAAACCTCCAATCGCGACGTGAAGCGGCTGTGCAAGCAGAAGAAATTATCGACAATCAAGTAGAACACTTCCTTGCTTGGCTTCGCACGCAAGATGCAGTTCCAGTGATTAGAGCAATCCGCGAAAAGGCTGAGTTAGAAAGTGAATACTTACTTGATAAAGCAAAAAAACAACTAGAACAAGGTTTACCGGTTGAAGCCGTATTAAATGATCTGGCTAGAACGCTAACCAATAAGATATTACATGAGCCAAGTAGACAGCTACGCCAATCGGGCTTTGATACCGACAACAATTTAATTGAAGCAGCGCGTAGCCTCTTCAATATTAAGGATTTACCGTGAAAGACTCCATAAAAAATAAGCTAGAAAGCTTAATTGAACGCCAAGAAGAAATTAGCGGCTTATTGTCTGACCCTCAAACTATGGGCGATCAAAATAAATTTCGCACACTATCCCAAGAATATGCGCAATTAGAGCCTGTCGTGCAAAATTTCACTGCTTATAAAACATCTTTAAAAGCCATTATTGATGCTAAAAACATGATGCAAGAAGATGATGCTGAAATGCGAGAAATGGCTAAAGAGGAACTTGCGGAAGCGGAAGCTGACGAAAAAGCACTCGAGCTTACCTTGCAAAAACTATTATTACCCAAAGATCCTAACGATCAGCGAAATATCTTCCTTGAAGTTCGTGCGGGAACGGGTGGTGATGAAGCGGCTCTTTTTTCCGGTGATTTGTATCGTATGTACACTCGCTATGCTGAATCTAAACGTTGGAATATAGAAATCATCAATGCCCAAGAAGGTGATCATGGTGGCTATAAAGAAATAATTCTTCGGATCGTCGGTGATGGAGCCTATTCACGGCTCAAGTTTGAGTCGGGCGCACACCGAGTACAACGTGTGCCTGAAACTGAATCACAGGGACGTATCCATACATCTGCCTGCACGATCGCCGTGATGCCAGAAGCAGATGAGATTGATGAAATTGAAATTAATCCCGCGGATTTGAAAATCGATACTTTCCGCTCGCAAGGTGCCGGTGGACAGCATGTTAATACCACCGATTCAGCTATTCGAATCACCCACATTCCAACCGGTACCATCGTGGAATGTCAGGAAGAACGTTCGCAACATAAAAACCGTGCGACAGCGATGTCCGTTCTGAAAGCGCGCATCATGGCAGCAAGACATGAAAAACAAGATGCAGAACAAGCAGAAACCCGTAAATCATTAGTTGGTAGTGGTGATCGTAGTGAGCGGATCCGGACTTATAACTACCCACAAGGTCGCGTAACCGATCATCGTATAAACCTAACCTTATACAAGTTAGCTGAAATTATGGATGGCGACCTAGATCAAGTCATTGAACCGCTTATTAATGAATATCAAGCTGATCAGCTAGCCTCGCTAGCGGGTGAAAATGAGCTATAACATCCTTGCATGTTAATTAGATTTTAAATTGAGGAAACTTCGTGGCTGTTAAAGAACAACTATCTCAACAAGACTATGTCAAAAAATGTAAAAAAGCCGCTGAGCAAGGTAATGTCATTGCACAAAATACCTTGGGGTTTCTCTATCTCAATGGTCAAGGTGTTAATAAAGATTATGCCGAAGCGGTGAAATGGTATCGCCGCGCCGCCGAACAAGATTATGACGTCGCCCAGTTCAACCTTGCCATCATGTATAAACTCGGCAATGGAGTTGAACAAAATCATACACAAGCCCTAAAATGGATGACTGTCGCAGCCGAACAGGGACATGCTGACGCACAAAGTAATCTTGGTAATATGTATTATCAAGGTTTAGCAGTGATGCAAGATTATGTGATGGCCTATAAATGGTGGTTACTGGCAGAAAACAATGGCAGTAAGGATCTAGATCACAATAAAAAAGAGTTATTAAAAAAAATGCAGCCATCTCAAATCAATAATGCTGAGCAGTCAGCTCAAGAGTGGATAAAGCAACATGCTAAATAAATTCGATTCTCTTTTTACTGCGACATTACATCTGACTATTTAGACTAAGTTCTATAATTGGCTCCTCAAACTATAGGCATAATATGAAAATACCCAACCGACTCCAGCCCTTGGTAGATGATGGCTTAGTAGATGAAGTCGTTCGTCGCCTAATGAGCGGCAAAGAAGCAGATGTCTATGTTGTACGCTGTGGCTCAGATATCCGTTGTGCTAAAGTTTATAAAGAAGCCGCAAAGCGTAATTTCAAACAGGCCGTACAGTATCAAGAAGGTCGTAAAGTCCGTAATAGTCGTCGTGCCCGTGCGATGGAAAAAGGCTCTAAATTTGGCCGTAAACAACAAGAAGAAACCTGGCAAAATGCTGAAGTAGATGCGCTGTATCTGTTAGCGGGAGCAGGAGTGCGTGTGCCGCAACCTTATGACTGCTTGAATGGCGTGTTGATTATGGAGCTAATCACCGATGAGTCAGGTGAAGTTGCACCACGATTGAATGATGTCTCGATGTCCGCCGAACAAGCTATAGAAGATCATGCTTTAGTCATGCGTGATGTAGTTCGCATGCTGTGTGCAGGTGTAGTTCATGGTGATCTGTCGGAATTTAATGTACTGGTAGACGAATATGGTCCAGTGATTATTGACTTGCCTCAAGCCGTTGATGCAGCGGCAAATAACAATGCCCAAGCCATGTTGACCCGTGACGTTAATAATATGGCTCGCTACT
>Ga0213868_10006613_pt1 | contig 10200 bp, 20 predicted proteins | sample PICome_9_FD_160087 | JGI IMG/M metagenome (GOLD analysis project Ga0213868, IMG submission 160087) | Coastal seawater microbial communities near Pivers Island, North Carolina, United States - PICO127 | ecosystem: Environmental > Aquatic > Marine > Coastal | place: USA: North Carolina...
ACATTCTTAGTATATGCAACATTTAATGTACCAGAGCTACGCAGAGCCTCAACCTGACGTTTAAATATAAACTCTGTATCATATACGTCTTTAATAACTCGTCGCCTCAGTAAGCTCTCAGGCATCTCTGATGGGCATACCTTACCTTTCATTAGTAAGTCAACTAAATATTCTTTAGCCGTACCACCGTATCTGAGACTCACACTTCCTAAATCCAAGGGTTTGTTTCTGTTGCTGAGGATTACCTTTTCACTAAGTAACGTGTCATATATTAGAATGCTGCTGACATTAATCCCATTTTTAATAAAATACTTTAACTCAAATTTAGCGTTATGAGCAACAATAAAATCATAGTCACCCTTAGATACTGTCTCTAGTATGCTGTCTGATGGATGGTATTGTATCTTACCATCTCCCAATTTACTGGCTGCACACACTATTCTGTTATCATATCTTGCATCTCCTTTTTCAATGTTGGTAGTCTCCAAATCTAAGACAAGGGCTTTACCTTCTAGGTAAATATTAGGATCAGGGTTTGATACGAATTTAGGCAACATGTGGAGCGAACTCCTTAGCATATTTTTTCTTCGCCTTGAGATACGCGAAGTGGGCGGCTGTCTCACATTTAAAATATCCTAGAAAAGTCGTCTTACCTTGATGCTGGATCTGTGCTCTCCACTTACCCCTAGTCCAGCAACAGCCTTTCGCCTCAATGTTATGCAAATTTTGCGTCCGTGTGGCTAGTCGTAGGTTTTCGATGCGATCATCCGATTTAGGGGCGTCGTTATCAATATGATCGACATCAAGCCCTTCTGGAATTTCCCCGTTTAACATGATCCAGATAAGTCGATAGCGTAGGTAGTCCTTACCGTCGACCTTGACTTGAACCCTTCCGTCAGGCCTGCGCGTTCCAGCACTATCACCAACCTTAGAGCTTCGTCCTCGACCGCTAACTTTGCGTATTAACTCCCCATCTCTATATTCAAACAAATTATTCAGTTTCTCTTTCATTTTACTCACTAGTCAATACCTCGTTCGTCTCATATTTCATAACTACCTCAAAGGGTGCGAGCGGTGCTGTCAGTTTGTTTTTAGGGAATGCAAACATAGCACCACCTATTTCTTTCATGGTTGCGTTTTGACCAACCCCAATCATCAGATCCAACTGGGCTGCAAAGCCCGTGTTACTGTATTCAACGTCAGTATAATCAAGTATCAATTTACCACTAGCACTATCTCCAGCTTGTGTTACAACGATTGAGACTAAATTATACTTCTTAGCTAATGTCCTACCTTCCTTAGCTAGTGTGTTTAAGGCGTCTGTGAGTCCAGTATCTTTACTTCCTACCCTCATATTTCTTAGCTGATCCACGATAATGACATCGGGCTTTAGATCTTTTACATATTGTTCAATTTCAACCATAGTTCCAGGACTTAAGCTAATGAAAGTAAAATTAGCAAGTCCTCTCTTCATTGCAGCGTCATATGCCCCGTTTGGGTTAGCTAAGATCTTATCCCTAGTTGCTTTCAGGAACCTTGTATACGCACGTAATATCATAACGCTGTCAGGATCCTCATTACCAAAGAACACTACCTTATAGCCCTCTATACAGGCTTGTACTGCTATATTGATAGTAACAGTACTCTTACCTATGTCAGGTCTTGCAACTACACCTACCTGCGACTGTCTAGGCACTCCACCTCCTAGTAAATCATTTAACTTTTTTGGGTATATTGGAATTAAATTATCAGACAGTAAAGTGTCTGTTAACTCGCCAATATTGGGTGCTGTATAAACAACCGCTTCTTCGCCATCCTCTACTAGTGTCGAGGCTTTACTATACTGCTCTACTAGTTTAGCTAACTTTACTAAGTCACCAGTTCCCGCAGCTATAGCCATGTCATGCGATAGTTTTTCTTTGTGTTGATCAATGATCAACTCAATAACATTAGCATCTGAAACGTTAGTTACAATATTAGCGATATACTCGATAACGGATTCTTTTTGCTTTGGCAAAGATTTTACTAATCTTTCACCAATCAACGCTACATCCACAGTGTCTGCATCACTGTCTATTGAATAAAAGTTACTTATTTCTTTGAAGACAGCTTTTCCTATTGCTGGCATGGTATTGGTATCAAGATAAAGGGTAGTTTTATTAAACCAATCTCTACTACTTGCACAAGCCGATAATATTTTATGATCTAACATTATTAACTCTCATCTAAGAAATTTTCGTAATCTTCCTCAGCTTCTTCGACAAGATCTTCAATGCATGATTCATTAAGCATAGGTAGTATTTCAGTATTACTGCCAACTTCTACTACGTTATTAAGCCAAATATCCCAAGGTTTAACATTACGTTTACCTACTGCTCCTTCATATATTTCATATGTAACACTAACCTCTAAATCTTTAATATTAGTGTAAAAAGACCTTTCAAATGCTGAATCTATTAAGTTAGACATTCTTTTCTAGCCTCACTTTCTTTGTAATAAGTCGGATTAAATCCATTTTCTTGTTTGTAAGTAGGTTTTACAGCTAAATTTTTAATTGTTATTCCCTGCCACGCTCGTTGTTCCAAAGCAGGATCTACACCTAGCAGCATTTTACGCGCTCTTAAAATTCTAACTTTCACAGTACTTGCAGAAATACCTAGTAGCGCGGCAATATTTTTGTAAGACATCTCCCTGTATGAGTATAACCAGATCGCGTCACGGTATATGGTGGGTAGCTCGCTAATCTTCTTTATTATTTGCTGTAAATCTTGCTTACTTTCCATAATCCGCTCCGGTGTGTTAAAAATATGATCACTGGTTGCAGTGTCTAAACTTTCGTTTGTTGCAGGTGTCATATCTGCTGCATGTTCATTAGCAAACTTTTTTTCTTTTTCAAAGAAACGATAACAACAGTTTTTAGCAATTCTGGTAGCCCATGTCAAGAATGATGCATCACCTTTAAAGGTCTTTATATGTTTAAAAATACGTGTAAGTGTATCTTGATACACATCTTCCAGGTTTTCATGTGATGGTGCGTTTTTCATTTCATTTGAAATCTGCATTCGTATCTTTTGTCCATATATTTTAATTAAATCTGCAAATGCTTTTTTATCTTTTTGTTTAGCTAATTGAATAAGTCTAGTTTCTACTTGTTTATTAATATTCATAATATCTCTTATTTATATATAATATATAGCGAGCCTTAAAGCTCGCATATTTAATTATAGTATATAGTATGTATATATATAACGAACCTTTAAGGGTTCGTATATTAGTTATATTTATTACTATGTAATCTCGCTGTTGCTCAATTACTTTTCTAAAGCTTGTATAATATTAGATCCAAAATCCAGCAAAAAGTTACAATTTGTATCAAAATTAGTCGCAAATAAGACTAAAATTGGCGCGATTTGAATCATCTTCCCGACTAATACTTCCATCCTGAATCTAAATATGGAAAAATACTGCGCTGAATAAGGGTTATAGGCATCTCTTTTGGATCAACATTTGACGTATTTGGTATCACTGTTATCGGTAAAATATGCCGCAAATCGCTTGCAATTTTATATGCTTTGTCAGTAGCATCTGTATCTAACCATAGTAACACCTCCTTAAATCCGCTATTTTTTATACTCAGTAAATCTGTTTCGTTCATATTTGTACCAAGTAGGGCCGCAACTGGGCATACTTGCTTTACTTTAATAGAAGATAAGGGGTCTTCAACTACTAATAATTTATTTGGTGGAGGATCATAACGATCTACTCCCTTTGGAAAATACAACAATGGTCGATTTTCTTTTACATATAAAAAGTTTTTTGGTGTGTGTTTAGTTATCACGCCTATATTTTTTAAGTAGTCTGCAACAACTTTGAAATTGTAGTCTATAATGTTTATGTGTAGATAAGGTTCACCACCTACCTCAGTAGATTTTATTCTGTTTACACGTAATATTTCGCCATACAATCCGCATCTATCTTGAAGATAGTTTATAGCCTTCTCAGTTAGCGCAGTAACATCACCATGCCAATGCTTGGGTGTAAACTCTTTTGACGTACCACGCTTGCCTACGGAGCTTACATCACCAATATATCCCCTCTTATTGCAGCTGGCACTAAAACACATATATTTTATTACACCTTCTTCCCGCAAAACAGTTAGAGTTTCCTCTTTGCTGTTTTTCCTCTGTTTACAAAAAGGACATACAGCCCGTATCTGGACTCCTATAGGTGCAGATTTTCCAATTAATTCAATTTCATCTAATAGCATTGTATTTTACCGTTATTTACGTTTAATTAACCTTATTTTTATCATAATTTACTCATCACTAGCTAGACTATCCCACTCCTCCGCGATAATACCTGTTTTTATAAACTCCCTGTCGTCAGGTGTCAGGTTAGGCATAGCACCTTGTATTAATGCGCCATTTTGCCATTCTTGCAATTCCTCTTCCGTTACATTTATTTCAATTTCACGGATAATACCTGTCATTGCAGATTTTCGTCTAATTAACATTGCTCTAATTCTTCCTCGATTTCTGAGATTTGCTGTAGCGCGTCTTTTACACTAGATGCAGTGCCGGATAGCCCATTTTCTCCGTCATAATCCTCATGCCAATAGTCCCAGTCAAAACTGCGACTCGGTATTGGTTTACTGTTTTTAATAATATGCCAACCTGCCATCATGTTAAGTTTTCCTCTACGTCTTTAATTGTGATCATGGTATCAATTTCATCCTCAAACCTCCAAAATAAACTCACAATTAATTGGCTCAATCCAAGAGCCAACCCAAAAATAACGATAAAACCTGTTAATATCAATAAATTCTCTATCATTTTGTTACTCCTACTAGTTCGTCCTCAAGTTTTTGATACACGTCGTGTTTTACGTCGTAGCTATGCGCGTATAGATTGAATTCGAAAGGCCGTTGGCCTCGCGCATTTAACCAGATACGAACGCGCGGTTCTTCTACCCAAGCTTCGATTTCGTCGTGTAATGTGCGCGTAGTGTCGTCCATGAACAGTAGCGAACTGAACGACATTCTAACTGGCGCGACCACACCAATGACACATTGCCATGCTATATGTCCAGTTTTGCCTTTAGCTGGCGTTGATTTTTTAATTAAACCTTTGCGTTTACCTTGGGTTGTGAAAGCGTTTTTCAGCTCGTGTTGCGCTACAGTCGATAATCTAGAATTATTTATAATTTGCTCAATAGTGGTCATTTTTATTGCCTCGTTTGTTTAGTGTCCAATGATTGGACACTATACCGGAGAAGGTTCTCTGCAATAGATTCTTCTACGAAGTTATCTTTTAGCTTTCGCGATATTGTTGAAGTAGGGCGTGCACGCGCTTCCTTTGCTTCTTGCCTTGATTCCACAAGTATTCTCTTTCGTAACACTTGTTTTGCAAGAGTATTACCAGATCATGATAGCTGGTCTCGTCTTTGAGGTAGAGGAGCTTATCGCACTCCTGTGCCATCTCGTGCGCCAGATCCTCATCTGGCTCCTCAAAGAATGGTGCAGGCTCATATGAGCCGGTGTCATCCTTGACATAAACGTGGTCGTTCGTAAAATATAAATAATGCATATTTCTATCCTCATATCCTCTGGTTGGTTATCTCTCGATTATTTAGTGTCCAATGATTGGACACTTGGTTGTTAATTAATGTAAATTTTTCAACTCAAGTATGTATTATCTCACAATGTCCGTCTACTGTCAAGCTCAACAAGTAGCGTGGTAAGCTCAACAAATTAAAATTTGTAAGCTCAATCCAATTGATCTAAGCCCGACAAACTGACAGTCATTCCAGCGTTGCTTTTTCATACGGCTGAAAGTCGAAGTGAACAGTTACTGGGCAATCTTCCCCAATTTCTGTATGAATAGCGTGATACCATTCTTTTTTTATAATATGCCAACCATTTTTAATCACATCAATTCCTCTATTGTTAGATAATCCCACTCAATCCGTGCTTGCATTGCGCGTTTTACTTTTGGATGTCCATCATAACTACCATCAACATAACTTTGCATTTGGTAGTATGCAGCATCGTCACAACTCAGCTGCTGGCTCCTACCTGCTGCCTGTGCAGTTTTTCCTAGATGCCGGTAATAGATCATTATGTCTTCTATACTCATTACAGTTATCATTAGTAGTATAGCCCCTCCTCGCTTAAGTCCTCTGCTAATTGCGCGCGTACTTCGTCACAATAATATTCATTGATTGCGTTTATTAGTTCGTCGTATAAATCGTCTGTAAAACCGTTTTCAGGTGTTACTATATCTGATAAGTCTTGGCCTAAAAATAAGTCTATGTGTTTATCTAATAGAGAATGGTATCTATCATTGTATTCATCCTCTGATATCAATGTGCATTCGTTTTCATCTGTCCTCATATCAAATCCTCCATAGTATGGTTTTGTTTGTGTTTACGTTCCCCTCGCCGAGAAGCCCGCTTTCGGTCAGTATGTACTACTGATTTATTATATTTGCGGCCGTTCTTCGCAACAGGGTTTCGAACAGATGGATATGTTCTCATATCCAATTCTCCTTGTATTCTGTTATTAAAAATACACCGTCTGTAATTTCGACAGTATAGCTTTCTGTTTTACCTATATTTTCATAATAATGAAATTCCTCTTCCAGCATTGTTTCGTATTGCTGTTGATAATTGTTATCAATTGTAATCATTGTAATTTCCTCGGTTGTTAAATTAAAACTTATATCTATATAGATCCTAATTATAGACATATGTTACACATAACATTATATACTTACGACAATTAATTATCTAATTACGACAATATTCCTCCTTTACTACTCTACCTCCAGGATTTATGCCCATAAAAATTATGGGCAATAACCAATTAAGTACGGGTAATGTAATAGTAGCTAGTATTAATTAATAGTCTCATTTTAATCTATAGTATTATTATTTTCTATAAATGCTTTTGCTTGTTTATCTGTAAAGCTTGTAATGCTTAAACATTGTCCTCTTATTTCAATGATAAAATCATTGGTTGATTCTACAGAATCGTAATAACTGTTATACTCTTTTATGTTCCCCCAACTGCCATTTGCTTTTAACAATGCTCGAGCTATTTTATAATCTTTAGTCACATGCGTAACGTAGTCTTTTTTAATAGTCGCGCCACGTCTATTCCCAAATAACACCACGCTATAGTTATTCATAATTTTATTCCGGTTAGTTTAATAAATATTCTTGTTAATATTTCAGCCAATAACATAGCACTACCAAAAATTGCTATATATGCTAGCAGTATCAATAAATTATCCATAATTAGGCTCCTACTATCATTTTAAACAATAAAAATAGTAATACTAATATTATTACTATTTTAGCTATAGACCACACTAGTCTTAAAATATTCCACGTTATTGTCATAATTATAATAACTAATATATTTAATATGTTGCCCATTGTTTTACCCACAGTTAACTGATATAAAATTCGTCATTACTATCATTGATTGATTGTGCGATATCCATCTCATCACTAGATAACACGGTTGATTGATATTGTTTTTTGTATTTTGCTGCATTACTAACATAGCAAGTAAACGAATTAACTAGATTGTATTCTCTATTAGCGTTTATAGTTTCTTTTGTTCTATTGTAATGTCTACTGGAGGTAACGCTCCGTTTGTATGCAGCTTTTACTTTGTCTCCAGATTTTAATTGTTCAGGTGTGTACGCGATTAGATTGCCATTTCTTATTAAAAAACTCATAATTCTTGCTCCTATTTAGTTTTACTGCTAGTGTTTATGGTAACTAATATATTCAACCTGCTTAAGTATTCTCTTGTGTGTTATTCTCATAAAGTCACTCCCTCATCGTTGATGAATTTCAATAGTATTGGTTCGAGTTCACTTTCGCCTAATGTAATCATTTCGACCCCCTAGTAAACAGATATAGATCGTTAGGTACCATCCACGATACCCAAGGGTTGCCGAAGTCCACACCGACTAACGCATTACACCCAGTTTCTAATTCGACCACCACGCCTATTCTATTCGCGTTAATGAAGTGTTGCACCTTGTCTCCGACGTTAACGCCAGCTCCTTGTCTAACTGTGGTCATTTCAATAGCTCCTCATAGTCTGCTGTCACTTTGTCCGATACATCGATTAAACGGCTAATCAATAATAGATTTGCTTTCATTTAGTTACTCCATCTGTTTTGTAGTTTTGCTGTATTGCACGTAACTCTTCAGGACTTATAAAACAGGAACTCATGGGGTGCTGCCCTAAGTATTTACGTATCCTCTTCAAATTAGTTTTAGTGGGATTCTTTTTAAATGCTTCTAGTAACTTATGCATGCTGCGCTCCTTTTGTTTTATTAAGTAAGAAATTGCATTGTATAGTAGTAATATACTGTTGTCTATAGAATTTTATAAAAATTTATAAAATAGTTGATATATATATAATAAGAAACCACCAAAATTTTTTTTAGCTAACCTCCAGGTAAACACGCATAAAAAAATTGCTACCCTGCGATATCGCTTAATTGATTTACTAATTTACTATTTTAGCATTGCATTAAACTCAGTGATATTAGCAAGTGTTACAAAAAACGAATTAGTTTTATTGTTTTCTAGAGCACGTTCTACACGGCTAGACCCTTTTCTCGTTAACGTGCCTATAACAGGGCCGTCAAGGTGCCGTAAATCGGTATCGTCAAATGATGTGAGGTTAGGCATTGTAAGAGTATCAAATTTTGTTTTCGCAGTGTTAAACGCAATCGCGATACGATACTTGTTATCGATTGCTTTTCTTAATTGTGCTTTGGCTTGACTTGAGAACATAGAACCAGAGAATGTTAGATCATAGTTAGTTAGTTTATTCTTGCGAATTCTACTAGTAATTTTTGTATAATCGTAAAATTGACTGAACGGTCGCATTTTTATAATGTCGTTAAAATCTATATCACTAGTTCCATTCAAGCGGAATAACGCTGGAATGCCCGTTTTAAGCGCTTTTCGTTCAGCTTTATCTATTTCGCTTAATACGCTAGTCCTGAATTCTATTGGTCTTAATAGCATTAAAACTGTGCGTTTCGTCGCGGCATTTTGTCCTGTTGTCATTCCCAGCATACCACTAGAAATCAAGCAATCTTTTTTACAGCCGGCTTTTTCAGCAAAAACACATAAAGTTTTTGCCGCTACCTTATCAGCTGGTTGCAAGTACATTATGTAAGTTTCGTATTTCTCCGCTCCCTTTTCGGTTTTCATACTTGAACCAAAAAACCGCATTTGCTTATTTAAGTATTCGAGATTATCAATAGCCCATAATTTCGCATCATGCGTCAATAATGTGCTGTCATTTATTTCTGATTTACTAATGTTATACATTTAAAATCCACCGGTTAGTATTATGGTTAATAGGTTGTGGTGTGCTTCAAAAGTTAATCCGCGCTCTACCATACCAGCTATGCCGTTATAAAAGCTCTCGTCGTTATCAAATACTATTTTCATTGTAAAACCTCGGTTGGTTGATTTGTTTCAATACGTAGTATTATACAGATGTTTTTTATTATTGCAAGCATTTCATTTAAATAAATACTAATTATTTTCACTCCTTATATATATACACACGTTTTGAGCGGTATACGAGCACGTTAAACCGCGAAAAACTATAAAGATACGCAATGGTTTAAGTAGAGCTATAACCCCATTTTATATAGTACGGTCGCTTGTACGTGTTTTTTCTGTCGACACAAACAAAAAACTTTTACCCGCACGATAGGCGAAGATAGGCGCAAACTATCAGACGATAGGTACAAACTAACAGACGTTTCTAGAAGTTTCTATGTACATTTATATAGTGCTGATATTTCATATATTCATATCATTACTGATATGCTGATGTTCTATACATACTGGTAATATATATATACTGTTAATCTATACAGTACTGATAATCTATACAGTATATATATTTATACAGTACTGTTAATTTATACAGACTATATCTATATACAGTACTGTTGATTAATACATACTATAACTATATACAGTACTATATTTATATACAGGTATATGTTTATACAGTACTATATCTATATACAGTACTATATTTATATATAGATTGACCGGGGTCGGGGGGTTAAATGATTTCTTGGAACTCGAGTTACGATAAACCAAATACTTTGGGGGAATTTTTATCAATATAGTTAATGCTTTGT
>Ga0213868_10006614_pt1 | contig 10199 bp, 14 predicted proteins | sample PICome_9_FD_160087 | JGI IMG/M metagenome (GOLD analysis project Ga0213868, IMG submission 160087) | Coastal seawater microbial communities near Pivers Island, North Carolina, United States - PICO127 | ecosystem: Environmental > Aquatic > Marine > Coastal | place: USA: North Carolina...
AGGGGCGCAAAGGACGCCGTGCCAAGGAAGACATCATCACGCTGACCAAACGTGGGGCGGAGTTTCTTATCGCCACCCAGCCCGACATGGAGGACGATATCAGGTTTGTTCGATCAAAGGGCATTGCCGCACGGGATTATGAGCATACAAAAGAAACGGTGGATTTTCATATTCTAGTGGATCAGTTCGCGGCGATGTACGCCTGTACCGTTGATTGTTTTCACACCTACCATGACCACACAGGGGCAAATAACGGCAAAGACGCCGCGCAGGGGATCAACCTACGCCGCCGCCAAACCACCTTCACCGTACCAGAGGTGGACGCTGACGGTCGCACCACGGGCAAAGAACATAAATTCTCAGCAGACGCGATGTTTCATCTGACAGACCCCACAGGCAAAGGGCATTTATTTGCCGTGGAAATCCAACGGGGACAAGACACCAAGCGGCTTTGTGAGAAGCTGCGGGATCACTACATTCCCGCCTTGGCAGAAGGCACGATCAGCGAAGATTACGGCGTTCAGTATAACCCCAAAGTGCTGGTCATTTGCGAAAGCCCTGCCCTTATAGAAAACACCCTCAAACGGCTGGCAGATGACCCTGAGTTTGAGTTTTTCCATAAGTGCTTTGCTTTTCACACGATTGAAGAGCTGCAAGGCATCTCTGAGGATTTTGACATTGCCCAAGAAGCCCCGAAAGGCTTGGCATGGAACCTCACCAAGGACACACGCCAGCAAATTGCCTATGCCCTCAGAGACCGCAACAACTGGCTACAGATTATGAACGATGATCCTAAATACAGCGAACACCCCAAACGCCTTGCCAAGGGCTGGCGGTTTATTGGCGGGAAAGTGGGGACGATTTTTTAGAAAACTGACAAAATCACAAAACATGTCATAATTCACGCGGAACTGCCCACCCTCTGAGAAGCCGTATAAGCCCCGTAGAGCGCCGTTAGGTGCAAAACACGGAATTGTAGCCAAAACAACAAAACGACGCTGTACGCGCGATTTTGAGCCTCTGGTGACGTGTTTGAATTGAGATTGATCTTTTCTCTGCAAAAAATGGAAACGGTGAGTGATGAAACCCACCGTCTTTCCGTATGGTTACGGTCATCGGCATTCCTACCTGTACCGCAAAACCAGTTTAACACATTTCTCATTCTTTCCGTTGGTTCATAAATATTCTGGGGGTTTGGGGGCAAAGCCCCCAAGAAAAAATAAGAAATTAAAATTTCTGCAATCCGTTAGGAATTGTGTTTATATCAATAGTGTTTAATACAATAGTGTTCATTTCATTTTTAGGTCGATTAAGGCTTTAGATTCAGCGGTTTAATGTCTTTGGGGTGTACAGCCTACCACCCAGTGAGTGTACAGCCTACCACCCAGTGAGTGTACAGCCTACCACCCAGTGAGCAAAAAGTTATCCACAATCAACTGTACAGGCTACCACCCAGTCGATAATATGCGAGTGTACAGCCTACCACCCAGTCGATTCCTGTTCTGAAATTCATTATGCAAGATTTACCGCAACTTCACCCACCGACACAGTTACAGCTCTTTGAGCCAGCGGAGATCACACGTCCTGATATCAATATTGGTAAGTGGTCAGGCTGGATATTTGCGTCACCTTGGGCAAAAAACTTGCATGATAGCTGGGAGCATAAGTGGGAAACAACAGTTCAAGGAGAAGCCGTTAAGGCGTCCATTACAATCCGTCCAATCAACGGTCAAAAACGGCTGACGACTACCAGCTATCGCGTATTCTTGGGGTTGGTTCAAATTTGGGAACTGTCAGGGAAACCGAGCCATGGTGAGATACAGTTCTCAGCACGTCAGTTGGCATATATGCTGGACATGCGGTGGAGTGGGAAAAGCACAGCGGATTCTTTGCATGAGCAAATAGACATTCTCACCAACACTTCCATTTCGTGGACGTTTTCTTTCAAGCGTGATGGTCAGGTGATGCCCGAAAGGGTTTACCGTGACATGCACCTATTGGAGAGCAATTCGTACCTTGAGCGCGATCAAATGTTATCCAAGGAGAAGTTTACCAGACAACAATCTGTAAGGCTGAATGCTGATCTTGTAGCGAATATGATTGCTGGCAACACAAAACCCGTGAACTTCAAAGAGTTCATTTCCATTAGGAATGATAGCAGTGCAAATTTATACACCCTACTCGACCTGTTTTTATGGGATAAACTAAAGTGGGAAAGACGTTCACACGGTTTGTTGTTTGAAGATTTGGAGTTTTCAGGCAAGCGGTATGAACAGCGCAGAATACGGCTTGCGAAGCTAAAGGAATTTGTCGCTGAATTGGACGGGCGCGAGCTTTCGCATGGTAAGTTATCACTAAGCATTGAAACCACAGTAGATGGCGAAGAATACAAGCTTGTCGCACGTAAAATTCCGCGAATTTCCAAGAAAAAACGTATTCCACCAAAACTCGCTAATCCCGAAGCTGATATCCCCTACATTGTCGATGATATTGTAATGGGGCTAAATGATGCGTTTGGATCACGTGTGCCAAAAGACAGTCAAAAGACTTTTACAGTGTTGGCGCGGTGGTATGATCGAAACTTGCTTTTTCAGGCGTTATCAGTCGTGAAAGCTGATATGCGAGGGAAAATCAAGAAGTCCCCAATCAAAGCTTTTATGTATCAAGTGCATGTTATGGCGCATGAAAGAAAGCTGCCTTGGATAAGGGATTGCGGGAGCAACTGTCGATATTTACCAGAAAATCGAGAACCGCTATTTAAGAATAGTAAATAATAAATACAAAATAACTATTTATAAATTGACATAATTTCGCCGCTTGGTATCATTGCCTCATGAAAACAATAGCTTTTGTCACACAAAAAGGCGGTGCAGGGAAAAGTACTTTATGCATTTCTTGTGCCGTTGCCGCCGTTGAAGCAGGTAAGAACGTACTTGTTTTAGATACCGACCCACAAAAAACGGTCTACGAATGGTGGGAACGTCGAGAAGCGGAAAGCCCTGTTGTGGGGGTTGTTAAAAGCAACGAACTCGCCGCCTTTGTCGAGAGAGCCAAGGGGAATGGATTCGATTATGTTTTCGTTGATACGGGAGGGAAAAGTGATCCCAGCACGAATGCAGCGATTGAATCTGCGGACTTTTGTGTTGTGCCATGCCGACCAACTATTGCGGATATATCCGCAGTACGAGAAACGATAGAAACAGCCAAGACTTTGAAAAAGCCAGTTGGCTTTGTCCTTACCCAAACTTTAGCGCGTGAACGTCAAGAGAAGCTACAACAAGCAGCGGCATTAAATGCTTTTGGTGTTTTATCTCCTGTACGCATCGTATCGCGCGGAGATTACCAAGATAGCCAAGGCGTGGGGCTAGGTGTAACGGAATATGCACCAGAGGGAAAAGCTGCGGAGGAAACAAAGCAGTTATGGGAATGGATCGTAAGCCGTGCCAACAAAATTTCTTTTACTGGATAAGCTATGACAAAGAAGAAAAAACCTGATCTTGCGTCTGTGCTGCAAAGCACAGAGGAGACATCTACGCCAGATGTTGAAGTCGTCGTAAATAAACAAGACACTGCGAAACCAAAGCGCGTATCGAGTACATATTACATACCCGAAGAAGATCATTACCGTATTAAAGAACTGGCTTTGCATAGGCGTTGCCGTGTCAATGATTTGGTGATGGAAGGCTTAAATATGATGCTTGAAAAATACGGACAGCCACCAATTAAAAATAATAAATAGTTATTTATTATTTAAAAATTGCCATTCCAGTCATATTTTGATGAATTTTGACTTTTCGACAATATCTGTAATATAATTGCATTACTATTTTTGATGCGATGTCAGGTTTTGCCACTATGTCCGATACGTTGAATTTGAATGTACGCCTTAAAGGGCGTTTGCGTGACCACGTTACCCGAGAATTGGATACAGGCGCTTATGACAATGTAAGTGAATATGTCCGCGCTCTTATTCGACGTGATCAACAACAAACGGAACAGAAAGCTTTTGAGGCGGTGAGGGCAGAGCTACAGGCTTCTTTTGCAGAACCAGAAAGCGAATACGTGGAACTGACTGCCGAAGACATTTTTGAGCGTAACGCCCACCTTCTGTCATGACGCGAAAATACAAAGTCTTAAAATCGGCTGGATATCGTATCGACGATATCTTTGCGTATACGTTGGAAACATGGGGACATGGGCAAGCCAAGACTTACGTTAATGGATTATTCGACCATTTTGGGAAGATTGCGGCACATCATATACAGTGGCGCAAAATACCAAGCGAATATGGAGTGAAGGGATACTATGCGCTCTACAAAAAACACATTGTATTCTGGCGTGAACTGCCCGGCGGTGCAGTGGGTATATTCTCCATATTAAATCAGACAATGAATATTCCACGGCATTTGCAAGTAGACAGCAAAGAAGAATAGTTATTTATAAATAATAAATAGCTATTCATTATTGCACGTGAGACAAGTAAACGTCCTTTAACTTGTACCACATGCGGTGATTTTGGTATTCTGTCGGCATGACAGAAACGAAAAAATTCATTGCATACTATCGGGTGAGTACTGCCAAGCAGGGAGAGAGTGGCTTAGGATTAGAAGCTCAACGCGTCCCTGTTGATCGTTACCTTGCGGGGATCGAGGGGGCAGAGCTGGTCTATGAATTTACGGAAATAGAAAGCGGACGCAAAAAAGACCGTCCTGAGCTGGCAGCGGCATTGTGGCAATGCAAGAAAATTGGCGCGACGTTGATTATCGCCAAACTCGACCGTCTGGCTCGTAATGTGCATTTTATCTCTGGGCTGATGGAAAGTGGTGTTGATTTTGTCGCTTGTGACAATCCCCAAGCAAACCGTCTGGTGCTACATATCCTTGCAGCCGTGGCAGAAGATGAAGCCAGAGCTATCAGCCAACGTACCAAAGCAGCACTGGCAGCAGCGAAGGCGAGGGGGGTTAAGCTGGGAGTGAATGGTAAAGAGCTGGCAAAGCAAAATAAAGCCGCCTCATGCGCTCATGCAGAGCTGATCGTACCGATGATCGAGGAAATCCCTATAGAGGAACGGGACACCGTGACGAAGATGGCAGACGCACTGAATGGCTATGGTGTGCCGACTATGCGAGGGGGGAGGTGGAGTAGGCGGCAAGTTTATAGGTTGAAACAAAATCTTGACACTATGAATCGTACAACTTAGGCACGTGTGGAACAAAAATAGGTACAAACCATGTTTACACACTTCGCCGAAACAACAGATCGTTTATGCCATGGGTTTCTAGGTGCAAGTTTCGGGTTTCTAATAATTATCTCTCCCAACCATTTTGTTTCTGCAACAACATTGGCGACACTTCTATATTTTATATTTTTCTTGGTTACCGTTTTTATGGCTCAGCTATTTAGAGCTATAACCCGTCGGTTGAAGCAATATATAATTGCCTCTGTGGCTCTATCTGCCGTTATCGTTGCAATGTTAGCTGTGACTATTCAAGCTTTTGTTTTTACTGACCTAGGATTATCAAAAGAAATTCGCATTGCTACAACCTTCATCATAGTGGTTTACTCGATATTCCTTATGACCACGGTTATCATAAATATCCGAGGCTGCAATTCTCGATATAGGCAAGAAACCATAAGAGAGGCGACGACCTAATGCTAGATATTATTGATAGCTATAGAAATTTTATAGACCAGTCGCCTTATTTGAAGATTGCATTTATCATTGCATTTATATCTTTTTTACTAATCGTAGCATCGTTCTCGCAACGGCTTTACGTTGTCATAAAAGAGGGAAAACACTTTTGGGACTATATAGAACACGTTGACAACGAATACCCTGTACGCCCAAATCACAGACAAACCCATGAAATAATCGTTTCATTACTCTATGAAAGAACAGCATATGCCGATTTGTTGCGACGATATAAAGACGCAAATTCTGAAATTTTACCAATCTTGATTAACTTGCAAGAAAAGCAAGAAGGTCTTTCTGAAGAAGTATTAGAAAAGATAATGAAGTATGTTGAGTCAACAAGCAAAGTTGCAGAGGATTTACAGAATATTGCCGGGTCTGAAAAATCAGATAAAAACTTAATACCTTTCAAAAAAGTATCCTAACTAGTCTTCACTAATCTCGTAACGGATTTTCCAAAAATTTTTACGTAGACCAAAAGCATATTGAAAAAAGGACTTCCATCCAGTGAACTTTTGAATTTGCCACTTTATGGTTTGTTCAATTTCCGAATTATCATTAACAATCAATATCTCGCCTCTTGATCTTAGGGGGTAATCCAATGACCGAATTGCATTTCTAAATATATCTACCAAATATTTTTCATCGTATTCAGTCCGTTCAGAACCGCCATTTTCTAAATCAGAAGGCTCGAGTGTCTTAAAAAAATCTCGATGATGCTTATCATACATCTCTATCGTTATAAGGTTTTCACCTGCTACGGGAATCCTTAAGTTATCCGATACGCCGACACTACCGATACATAATTTTTTCATGGTGCATTTTACATAGTTGTTTCTCCCATATTTTCATGATGATAGAAACATATCATAAACATAGCGGTTGTGCAATTCATACTATTTAAATCTACTCCAACCTATTCATCATGCCCTTCATGCGCTGAAATTCTTCCTGTTGCTGTCTGTCCTTATCAGCAATCTCATCAAGCCGCGCTTGTTCTTGTCGCTGACGTTCCTTCTCCCACTGGCGGCGCTGATCACGGTCACGTTTGCTTTGACGCAAGCCACGCAGCCAGCCCAGCGGCACCCGTACAGGCGCAGTGACCACCCACAATATCAATGTATTTATCAGTCACTCATGGGCATACTCTGGACATTACAATAGATTAGCAGAATGGATTTTCGAGCAAAATTGGACAGTTGGGCAAGCATCTCTAAGCTTCAAAAATTACTCTGTCCCTAAAGACGACCCAATCCATAACGCCCCAACGGTTTCAGAACTTAGAACGCGTATTTACAATCAAATATCGCCATGTCACGTCGTCGTAATTCCAACTGGAATGTATGCTAGCTACAGCAAGTGGATTCAAGAAGAGATCAACGGGGCTAAGTATTTTGAAAGACCAATTCTTGCTGTTAATCCTTGGGCGCAAGAAAAAAAATCCTCAGTAGTACAACAAGCAGCTGATAAGAGCGTTGGATGGACAAGTGAATCTGTCGTAAACGGCATATGGAATTTGTACTATAGCTGATGGAAAAAGACGAAACTTTAGAACTGTACCGCATGATGGTCGAAACCATCACAGCGAACGAACAGCGAAGACAACAAATCAGCTCAGTTTTCATCACGTTAATTGCCGCTGGTTTTGGTGCCGTGGGAGCGGTAGAAAATTTAGAACCTATCTATGTCACAATACCCGCCGCGTTTATGAGTTCTATTTGGTGGTCACAGGTTCGTTTTCTTAAAAATCTTGCAACCGCAAAGTTTCATGTTATTGACCAGCTTGAAAAGAAAATGTCATTCCAGCCCTTCTATGAAGAATGGGTTTTCCTAAAACGAAAGCGAACGGAAAAAGCTAATCAAAAATGGTTTCGTCTGGGGCTATCTCAAATTGAAATGCTTGTGCCAGCATTGATTTTTATCGCGTGTATAATACACGTCATCATTTTCACCACCCAATATTTGGTAGATTTGTGCTAACCCCCCGCGCGCCCACTTGGGAAAGAAAGCCTGATAAAATCGCGAGTGAAGAATGAGTGAGTAATTTTAGAGGGGTTTTGTTAAACTTAGAAAGCCCGTTTTACCTATGATTTACGGGGCTTTTGGCGTTTTTTGTAGCGTGCTGTGATACATCCCTGCTTTATACTCTGGATTTAACACCTAGAAAATGATATAATGCCCCATCACCAAGCGGTGTAATCCCGTTTGGTAATATGGATTTTTACACAAACAGAGTGAGCCGCAACACACACCAAACCGCACCGATCAAATTCGAAATCCCCAAACACAAAGCCCACCGCAAATATCGCTGGGGCGTTTTGGATTATGTGTTGTTTGTCACATGGCGACCCATTCTGTGGCTTTTGAACCGCCGCCGCTGGAAGGTACGCAAGATGGATTACACCGCCGCGATTTACGACCAGCTCAAAATGCCAGCCCAGCCCCATCCTGAGTATATCGAGCTGGGATCATTTATCCCTGCGGATAGCTTCGAGTTGGTGAAGTTGATGGCTGATCTGCGGATTGAACATCTTTACGACATCATGGGCAGCGGTGCCGTGACCAGTATGCTGGGCTATGAGACCATGAAAGAAAAACTGTTTCATACATGGTCAAACTTCGCCCACCGCGAGAAGCAATACGACACGCCCACCAGAGCGCAAGAGCTGACCTTTGGGCATAGCTTGCTGGGCTATTCCATCGACCGTGATGGCTATCTGGCATATCTGCACGACCGCGCCCGTGATCTTTGGAATTTCCTGCACCAGCCCATGAAAGCCCGTATTCCCGTGAGTGCGTTCAAAATGCACGGCTGGGTGTTGGGCATGACAGGGGCAGGAAAATCCGAGCTGGTCAAAGTGTTGGTATCGCGCTTGATGCAGCAGCCCAACGCCACAACCATCGTGTTAGACCCCGAACGCAAACTGGGCGAAGAAATTGCCCATTCCAAAGATCACATACAGGGCGATAGCCTGATTTACATTGACCCCGCCTTGGGGCGCAATCAAAAACTATTCCCGATCTTAAACCCGTTGGAATATCACAGTGAGGATTTGGACGAACACGCAACCTATGCGGAAGTCTTTGTGGACGCTATGCGCGAAGCCCTCAAAGGCGAGATCACCGAGCGTATGGAAACCCTACTGACCAACTGCGCACGGGTGTTGTTGCTGCGCTCTGGCTCAACGCTTTTGGATTTGCAGCGGTTTATGGACAAACGCCGCAATGGCGATTTGGTGGAATTGGGGCAGCATCACCCAGACCCGCTTGTAAGAGAATTTTTTAGCGCGTCCTTTCTTGCCAGTGACTGGACAAAGACCAAAGACCCGCTGGCAGCCAAATTACAAACCATCTTGAGCCGCCCCGCCTTTGCCAATTCGATTATGGGGCAAAGCTCAATTCAGATGGAGCAGATCATCACCAGCAAAAAGACCGTGGTGCTAGTACTGGACGAAGGGCAGCTTGGCACCATGGGCGCGAAAATGTGGGGAACCTTTTTTGTAGCGATGCTAGAAAGCACCATCCGCCGTATGCGTTCAGGATCAGCGGCACAGCACAACCCCGACCCCGTGTATTTAATCCCTGACGAGTTCCAACGCTTTGTCACGCCACGCTTTGGAGAAATCCTGACCCGCGCCCGTAGGCTGGGGCTGCACCTGATTGCCGCCAATCAATACATTGGACAAGAAGGCTTGAGCCGCGAGTTGGCGCAAAACATGGAGATCAACACCAACGTTCACATGGTGGGGCTGTACCGCAACGCCAAATACGCCAAGGGAGCCGCCGAGCTGGTCAATACCCCAACCGAAGACCTCAAACGCCTTGGCAATGGGAAATACGTGGTAAGGGCGGGGGATCAGCCACCTATTGTAGTGCAAGTTGACAGTGACCGTTTGGGGCATTCCAATTCGATGTCAGCCGTTGAATGGCAGTCCGTTGCCGCCCACCAGCTGGCAGAATACTACCGCGCCCCCATGCGCTTTGACGCGCCCACAAGAGGCGCAGAGACGTCCCAAGCCCCACCGGAGGCAACAACGGCACCCACACAAGCCACACCGCCCCCAGAGCCAGCACAGAGCGCACCAGAGGCGGCAGCCCCAGAACGCCACAAATCCCAGCCAAAGCCAACGCGTCCCCAGAGACGCCCTAAATTTAGCGAGGGGTAAAACATGGCGTATTTCTCACAAAAGCAAGTTGATCGGCTTAAAGAGTCCAATATTCAGATTTTGGAGGCTTTGGCGCGATACCGCTATTTGACAAGCCGCCAGATTATCGCGCTAGGGATCACCGCCCACAGAAGCCAGATCAGCCGCATCATGGGGCGGTTTGAGTATTTCACAAAACCGCTGATTGAACGGTCAAAGTTTTCTGAAGCGACAGAGGGGCGCAAAGGACGCCGTGCCAAGGAAGACATCATCACGCTGACCAAACGTGGGGCGGAGTTTCTTATCGCCACCCAGCCCGACATGGAGGACGATATCAGGTTTGTTCGATCAAAGGGCATTGC
>Ga0213868_10006615_pt1 | contig 10199 bp, 12 predicted proteins | sample PICome_9_FD_160087 | JGI IMG/M metagenome (GOLD analysis project Ga0213868, IMG submission 160087) | Coastal seawater microbial communities near Pivers Island, North Carolina, United States - PICO127 | ecosystem: Environmental > Aquatic > Marine > Coastal | place: USA: North Carolina...
TGTTGAAGATCAGCAGACTACAAATCGCAGCTTACGTCAGTGTCCGAATTTGGGGGGGGCTCAACAAAGCTGAAATTACTCAGAGAGTGGGGCGGTTCTGTTACGCTTGTCGACGGATATTAATGGGTTCTTATGCGCGCCACACAGCCCGTGGCAACGCTGTACAAACGAAAACACGAACCGGCTGTTACAACATTACTTTCCAAAATGCACAGACTTGTCGATACATAGCCAAGCAAAGCTGAGTGCTGTCGCCAGACAGCTCAACGAACGACCTCGAAAAACGCTGGGATGCGATACTCCCGCAAAGCGTTTCAATACATGTGTTGCGTGGACCCGTTGAGGCCGCCGCTCAATCCGGACATACTTTTGCAAAGATGCTTGCAGACGCTGCAACGAAACCGACACTTATGCAGTGCTTCGCTGCAGCTGGAAAAATGGCCGTTCGTAGTCGCCGGAGCGATTTTTGCAATATCGACGTCCTGGTTACGGACAGGGTTGATATGAGCCGCGCGCCAGAGATAGTTGGATCCAAGTATACATTAGGAAAAACAGCTGACCTCGCATTGGAAATTTGAACTAGGTTCGTATGATGCGCGCGGTTAGGGTAAACGCGGAAACATGTAACACCATGGAGCGGGACGGATATGAGAAATTTGGAAGAGAAGTTTGCAGGACTAGGCGCAGACAATGCCCCCGGTCAGGAAGTAAGGCAGAATGGGGATGATCTGAGATCAGTTATGCGCGGCGAGATTATCGCCGGTCGTCCGGTGGATTTTTCCCACGGCGACGTAGACGCGTTTAGCCCTACACCCGGCGCGCGCGAAGCCTGGGAGCGCGGCTATGAGATTGGCGGAACGCAGGCTTACACCGAATATCGCGGAGATGCCGACATCCGCGCAAACGTCGCCAAGAGCCTGGCTGCCTTCACAAAAGCACCCGTGGACCCTGTTGATCAACTCATCATCACCCCCGGCACCCAAGGCGCACTTTTCCTTGCGCTGGGAGCAGTTGTCGATCACGGCACCAAAGTTGCGATCATAGAGCCGGACTATTTCGCCAACCGCAAATTGGTGCGGTTCTTCGGCGGAGAGATTATGCCCATCCCATTGCACTACCAAGGCACAGCTGCGCAGAACGGACCCGATCTTAACGCACTGGAGGCCGCCTGCGTTGGCGGGGCAAAGGTTTTGGTCTTTTCGACACCGAACAACCCTACGGGGCTCGTCTTTTCTGAGCCTACGATCACCAGGATCGCGGCGCTGACGGCCAAATATGATGTTACCGTAATTGTTGACCAGCTCTACTCACGGCTGCTTTACAGCAACGAGCGCTACACTCATTTACGGGCCTGTGCGATACGACCCGAACAATTGGTAACAATTATGGGGCCGTCGAAGACGGAATCGCTCAGTGGCTTCCGGCTGGGCGTTGCTTTTGGCTCTGCCCAATTGATTGAGCGGATGGAAAAGCTGCAAGCTATCGTGTCGCTGCGGGCTGCGGGCTACAGCCAGGCTGCATTGAATATCTGGTTTCATGAACCCGAGAACTGGATGAACGAGCGTATTTCCCAGCACGAGTCAATCCGGGATGATCTCTTGAAAGTGTTCCGTGACGCGGGATTCCAGGTCGCTACATCGCAGGCCGGAAGCTATGTCTTTCCTGAACTGCCAGAGTTGGTTGTGTCGCCCGAAGTCTTTGTGCGGCTGTTGCGGGTCCAAGCTGGGGTAACCGTCACACCGGGTTCTGAGTTTTCGCCGCATACGGCATCAAGTATTCGACTAAACTTCTCGCAAGATCACGCGGCGTCAGTCGAAGCGGCTCATCGTATTGTGGAGATGGTGGAGAGGTATCGCGCATGAAGATCGGTGTTGCAGGAATGGGCGCGGCAGGCTTACCCGTTGCAAGAGCGTTGGATCAGGGAGGCATCCCAGGATGCACTTTGGCTGGTTTTTCGGCGCGCAATGCTGAGCGGGCCCTGGAACTGAACGGGCATTTGTTGACAGCGGTACCTCATTATGAATTGGCCGAGATTGCCGATCATTGCGATCTCGTAATTGAAGCACTTCCGCCGGCACTCTTTAAGGATCTGGCTATACCTGTTCTTCAAGCTGGTAAAACGCTTTTGGTATTGTCTGCAAGTCAATTACTGGGTCGACAGGACCTGATTGATTTGGCAACGGAAACTGGGGCGAAGATCGTGATACCGTCAGGTGCCATTCTTGGCTTGGACGCCATCAAGAGCGTTGCGGTTGGTAGAATTAACTCTGTTGTTATTGAGACACGCAAGCCGGTCGCTGGTCTAATCAATGCACCATATGTAGCGCAAATGGACATCGACCTTACGACTTTGACAGAGCCATATCTTATTCTGGAGGACTCTGTGAGCGAGGTCGCCAAAGTCTTTCCCGCCAATGTGAACGTGGCTGTGGCGGTCAGCTTTGCAGGATACGGCCCCGACAAGACGCGGATGGAAGTTTGGGCCGATCCGTCGTTGGAACGCAACAAGCATACAGTGCGCGTCACGTCAGACAGCTCAGACTTTACAATGTCGATCCAGAACCGGCCAAGCGCCGAAAATCCGGCCACGGGAAAGATTACGGCGTTGAGTGTGATTGCGTTGCTGCGGCAGAAAACTGCGGTGTTGCAGGTGGGGACGTAAGCCAAGCTGACCGGATTAACATCAAGTCTGGTAGGGCCGCTACGCAGTGAAAGGCTGATTTTTTCGCACAGTAGAGATCGATGAACTGCGCAGCGAATATCTGCTCTCCGCCGATTCTGTTGAAAAAAAACGTGTTGCTGGCTCAGAAAGTGGTGTCGATTTCAGAGCGCTAGTGCCTTTCTCATCAGGCTTTGCGCGGTTGCTGCGGTGCAGCAAAGATCTTAGCTAGTTTGCGGAGGTTTTGGGTGGTTGCTGCGAGGAGGATCGCCATTTGCACCGCATGGACCGCGTAAACTGAGCCTTCCGAAGCCGAGAATGCGGTTGAGGTGGGCAAAGAGTATCTCTACCTTTTTACTCAGCCGCATTGAGATGGCGTATTGTTTGGTCTTCGCGATATCACGGGCAACTTGGCGGGCGTCTTCATGTTCTTCGCGGGTGATCTTGCGTGCATCAACATTCGGACAGTGTTGAATGTCACTGAGAACTGACCCGGTAGCCCCATAAATTGTCACTGAGAATTGACCCATGTGAACACATAGCCCTGACGTTTTTGTTCAGGGGGATTTGGAGTGATCGACATGGGATTTTTGAGTGTCATAAGACGCTGGGCATTGCGTGACAAAATGCCAATACGAGAGATTGCGCGACGTACGGGCTTGTCTCGCAACACCATCAAAAAGTATCTGCGTGAAGATGCTGTAGAACCGAGGTTCAAAACGCCGTCGCGCCCTAGGTTCCAGACTCATAACCAGAATATGACGGTTGCGGCGAGAGCGATTGCGGACAGGAAGACTTTGGGGCACCTGTCATAGCGCGTTGAGATGCGTCTCCAATCTTTGAGGCGACCGAACATTCTCTCGATGCGATTACGGCGTTTGTAGCGACGCTTGTCGTATTTGATGGTTTTGCTGCGTGACTTGCGACCGGGGATACAGGGCGTGATACCCCTGTCTATTAAGGCCTCTCTGAACCAATCGGCGTCATAGCCGCGGTCGGCGAGCAGCCATTCAGCATCTGGCAGACAGCTCAACAATGCTGCAGCGCCGGTGTAATCACTAACCTGACCGGCGGTGATGAAGAACTGAATAGGGCGCCCACTTGTATCCGTGACGGCATGCAACTTGGTATTCATACCACCCTTGGTCTGCCCGATCAGACGTCCGCGCCCCCCTTTTTGAGCCCCAGGCTTGAAGCTGTGCGGTGCGCTTTGAGGTAAGTCGCGTCGATTGAAATGGTTTTGTTATCGGAGGCCTCTGCCGCCAATCCCGTCATGATCCGCGCGAATACTCCCATATCGCTCCACCGCTTCCAACGGTTGTACAATGTCTTGGGTGGGCCATACTCCGCAGGCGCATCACACCAACGTAAGCCGTTGCGATTAATGAAGATAATACCGCTCAATACCCGCCGGTCATCGACCCGCGGCTTACCTCGGCTCTTGGGGAAGTACGGTATAAGCCGTCCCATTTGCTCCTCACTCAGCCAATACAGATTGCTCATCATACCCCCAAATATTTGGGATCCCTGAATCACAACAACAATTCCACATCAAGCCGATTTATGGGTCCTGACCCTAACAGCTGTTTAGAGGGATAATTGAGCTGTTTGAGAGGCCTGCTGAACGTCAACGACCAATTGTTGCTCATAAGCAAAGGCCTGCGCGATTTCAGCCAACGCAGATATTGCAATCAGGTCGGCATTTCGTAGCGAAGGTACAAGGCCAATTGGCCCCCTAATGCGCTGCTGGTCCCGGCGCGATACCCCCATGCCAGCTAACTGGGCCAGCCGGGCGGTGTGGGTTCTGTGGCTTCCTAACGCGCCGACAAATCCAGCGGTCGTCGCCAGCGCTGCGACAAGGAACGCGGGTTCCCAGTGGTGATCGTGAAACAGGGTTAAGAAGCCGCTGGTCGCATCGAGATCGAGTTTGGTGATGCCATGCTGAGACGTCACATGCGTCGGTGGGGCCTTACAGTAGGCTGTGACGGCATCGAGATCATGCAGGTCGGGGGAAAAGCCTGTCACATCAAACCCGATGGCATGGGCCACTTTGGCCGTGGCACGAAAAATTGCACCGCGCCCTGCGAGGGTCAAGGCCACTTTGGGTTGATAGGCGATCGTGATCCCTGCAGTCGCCTGATTTGGGTCTGAGCTGAGATAAAAGGTAAGCGTTGCGGGTTTGCGTGTCAGCAATGCCGTGTAGGCGGCCATAAGCGCCGCGGTGTCGGGTGATGGATCGATCCAGACCGACAACGATCCACCACACGGCAAGGTCAAATCGTGAAACGGCGACCCATCCCCGTACTGTAACAATCGAGCCGATCCCGACTGCAAACAGTCCAACGCCTGAAGCAGGATGTCCTGATCAATGCAGCCGTTGGACATATAGCCCGTCATCTCGCCTGAAGCATTGACGACAGCTAGTGATCCCAAATCACGTGCGCTGCCGCCCTTGATATCCACTGACGTAACCAACACAAACCTTTGCCCCGATCGGACATAGGCCGCAACCTGGGCCAGAACGTCGACCGCGTGGTCTTGATATGTGATGGGATTAGCCAACCGTTTCTTCATCCAGCACTTCGGCAAATTTCTTGAAGAACTTGTCCGCGAGCTTTTTCGCGGTGCTTTGAATCAGGCGGCTGCCCAGCTGTGCCAACTTACCGCCGATTTGCGCCTTTGCATCATAGGTCAGGATTGTTGTGTCACCGTCCGCAACCAGCGTGACATCCGCGCCGCCTTTGGCATGCCCTGCGGCGCCGCCATTGCCTTGGCCTGTTAAGGAAAACGCATCTGGTGCGCCGCTCTTGTCCAATTGAACGTCACCGCTAAAGCGCGCCTTCACTGGCCCGACTTTCAGTAGTATTTTTGCCTCAAGTTCAGTGTCCGAATGTTGGATCAGTTCTTCACACCCCGGGATGCATTCGCGGAGGATTTTGGGATCGTTCAATGCTTCATAGACGCGGGCCATAGGTGCATTGATGATGATTTCGTCTTTAAGTTCCATGGATTATTTTTCCTAACAGCAGGGGAATTTGATGGACGCAAGCGTCTCGACTTGGGCAGGAGTGAGGGCCCATCGTTGACGACAGGCTTGGATGTAGATGCGTAATTCTTTCATGTTCGATCCTTTTGGAGGTGTCCGTCGTCAAATAAAGTTGGACATCAGAGCGACTTGAGCAATGGAGGCTCTGGCTCGTTTGTGTGATTGATTATGCGGCTTGTTTTTGATGTTGCAAGCGGCGTTGTCGGATTGTCTGTTTCTTGATCCTCTTTCTTTCTCTCAGAATGGCTTTGTCACGGCCGAAGTAGACGTCAGCAGGTGTGACGTTGCTCAGGCTCTCGTGGTAGCGCTGGTTGTTGTAGTAATCGACGAAGGCCCCGATCTGGGCCTCAAGGTCGCCCGGCAGGAAATAGTTTTCGAGCAGAACGCGGTTCTTCATGGTCTGGTGCCAGCGCTCGATCTTCCCTTGGGTTTGTGGGTGGAACGGTGCGCCCCGTACATGTGTCATGTGTTGACCTTCCAGCCATTCTGCCAAATCGCCGGAGATGTAGCATGAGCCGTTATCGCTCAGAAGTCGCGGTTTGTGGCGGACAACGCCGTTGGCACGCACCTGAATACGCCCGCAGCCATACTCTTAGATATCAACAAATTTGCCGACGAGAGCGCGCGTCAGGTCGTTGATCTCCAGCTTGATCCGTTTGCGGTCGTACTTCAGCATCAGATCTTTGGTGACATGACGTTGATCGCGCAAACAGAAGACCTCGCTCAGTCGATCCGGTTCGATGTTCAGCGCACGATGCAGGTCGTTTGGCTTGGCAGGGGCTTTTGCAAACTTAGCGTTAAAGCGTTCCGTGAACTCCGGCAGGAACGCGTTGCCGTCTTCAATGTTTGAGATGCCCGCAAGGCGCAGTTCTTTTACCAACCGGTCCTGCAATGTGCGGTTTGCCCGTTCGACGCGACCTTTGGCCTGAGAGCTGTTTGCGCAGAGAATCTCGATGTTTAGCTCCGCCAATGCGCGCCCAAACTGGGTCATACCAGTCATGTGTTGGCTGGGCTTTGCGACACGGAACACCGTGTGTTTGTCACTGTAAAACGCAACGGGACGACCGTGTTTAAGCAGGTAGCTTTCCAACGCGCCGAAGTAGCTGAACGTGCTTTCCGATTGAACAAATCGCAGCTCCATCAACATACTGGTCGCATCATCAATGAAGACGAGGAGGGTGCATGGCGGGCCGCGATCCTCGAACCAGCGATGATCAGAACCGTCGATTTGGATCAGTTCTCCAAAGCATTCCCGGCGTGATCTTGGTTGATGAATTGTCCGCCGCTGTTTGCGCGACAGCCATAGACCGTCGTTGGTCATCCACTTGCGCAACGTCTCGCGGGACACCTTGAACCCATGATGTTCCGCCAACATCTCCGCAGCCAAAGTTGGGCCAAAATCTGCGTAGTTCTCTTTGACCAGAGCCAAGACATAGTCGCGCTTTGCCCTGTGGATTTTGTTGTTCGGAGTCTTGCCACGCGCCTTATGTCGGATCGCAGGCGCGCCTTCGGTTCGATACGTCTTCAGCAATCGAAACATCTGCCGCTTCGTGATGTCCAACATGTTCGCGCCGTTCTGAACGCTCAAACGCCCGTCATCGACCTGCGCCAACACCTCAATCCGGTTCAGCTCGCGCTCGCTCATAATCACTAATCCCAGGCCCAATCTCCCGTGGTTCATTTGAACAAGAGAGTGACATTCCTGAATTGCACAGGGGTGACATTATCGCTTTGCGGTGTGAGCGATACCTGAAGTGCGACTCCTATTGGGTTTGAGGGTAGGGGCTGCGGCCCAGTTCTGCCATCATCTTTTCGCGAAAGACTTCTGCGGGTGTCTTCCAGCCGAGGCATTTGCGAGGCGTATTGTTGAGGCGGTCGCAGATCTGTTTCATCTCCTGATCCGACATGGCCCTGATGTCGCGTTTGCGAGGAAGCCATCGTCGCAGGCGGCGATTGGTGTTCTCGACAGTGCCTTTCTGCCAGGGTGAGGAGGGGTCACAAAACCACGTTTGTGTCCCGATCTCGGCTTGCAGGTGAGGCCAAGAGACGAACTCGGTTCCTCGATCAAGGGTGATCGACCGGCGGGCGACATGAGGCAGGTCGCGGATCGCATCCATGATCTTTCCCATTACCGGCTTCGTCCGCTTGTTGGGGTTCTTCAGGATCACCGTGAATCTGCTGACGCGTTCGACCAGTGAGGTCACATTCATTTGGCCAAGCTTCTGTTTGAACAGCATCAAATCACCTTCCCAGTGGCCAAACTGTCGACGATGCGCAACATCATCAGGGCGGAACAGGATACTGACATCGCGATGGAATTTAGGCTCTCGACGCCTGCGCATCCGCCTTGGCCGACGGGCAACACGGTGTGTGGGCAGGTACCACCACAAGTCATCACGCATGCCATCTTTGGAATAAATGTAGCGATAAATCGTCTCTTGGCAGACCCTAAGCTTTGCGCCTTCATGGATCATCCGGTTGCCGATCTGTTCAGGCGTCCATCCATTCTTCAACCGTTCGATCACACGCTTACACAGCTCTGGGTACTTGATCAGCTTGCGATCTCGCGCACGCCGATCTGCTTGCATCATCTGAGCAGCGTCACCGTAGTACCCGTCGCATTTCGGCATGCTTTCGTCAGAGAAGAAATTACGTTTCAGCTCTCGAAAGATCGTCGATCGGCACCGTTTCAACACGCGCGCCATTTCATCGACAGAGACCTTTGCATGCCTCCAGCGTTCAATCTTGCGTCGTTCTGTGATACTCAGTTGCGTGTAGATAGCTCCCATGGCACATTCTCCTCATTAGATAACCCATTGGTTTCTAATAGGAGTCGCACTTCAAGGTAGCGCGCGCCGGCTACAATCGCTTGTTGCAACCAAGTTGAAATGTCCGTCGTTCTGCAAAGTAGAAATGTCACACTTGGCGAAGTTGGAGCATGGCTGGGCAGGGCGAAGACCTCACATATCGCAGCCCGAACCAGCCATGCGGACGTTGTTATTCTGCGGCGTGTGATGCGGTTTTCTCGGCCTTTTCTTTAGCACGTTTTGCCAGCTTTGAGTTCCAGCCGTCGTTGCGTTTACCGGTTGGTTGATAGCGCGTTGCTTGCTTGCCAGCCCGGCGTTTTTTTGGAGGCGCTTTGTCCTGCTCGGTCTTGATGTGTTCCAAAACCGCGCTGAGATGTTTGTTCTCAGTGATGGCCGCGTGGGTCACGCGCTGGTCCTTGTCGAAGATCGAGTAGGGGATTGAAACACCCTTCCATCGGACCTCAAATCGCCCGTCTGGGAAAGCAAAGGTATCGACGTATTTGCCCGGCAAGCCGCGCGTGATCTCATTCTCGGCCAGGATGATCCGTTGGCGTTCATAGGAGAACGCAAGTTGCGCCCCAACAAGCCGTTCGTCCTGGAGCGCGAACACATCTCGCAGTCGATCGGGCTCGATGTTCATCGGACGATGGAGGTTGTCTGCACGCCGAGGGGCCTTTGCAAACTTGGCGTTGTAGCGGTCCGTGAAGCTGGGCAGGAACGCATTGGCGGCGTCCATATCCGAGATGCCTGCAAGCCTGAGTTCTTTGACCAAACGGTCCTGTAGTGTGCGATTGGCGCGTTCGACACGGCCTTTGGCCTGAGAGCTGTTTGCGCAAAGAATCTCGATGTTTAGCGCATTCAACGCCCGACCAAACTGCGTCATGCCATGGCCAGACTTCGCGGCTTGTCTTGCGACGCGGAACACTGTGTGCTTGTCGGAATAAAACGCGACAGGCCGACCATGCGCCGCCAGATACAGATCCAGCGCTTCAAAGTAGCTGAACGTGCTCTCAGACGTGACAAAACGCAGCTGCATCAACGTACTGGTCGCATCATCAATGAAGACAAGCAGGGTGCATCGCGGGCCGCGATCCTCGAACCAATGGTGATCAGACCCGTCGATCTGGATGAGTTCGCCCAGACACTCTCTGCGTAAACGCGGCTGATGAAATGTGCGACGTTGCTTGCGGCTCAGCCAGATCCCGGCGTCCTGCATCCACTTGCGCAGCGTCTCTCGCGAGACCTTCAGGTCATGATCTTCTGCCAACTTCTCAGCCGCAAATGTGGGCCCAAAGTCGATGTAGTTCTCGCGCACAAGCGTCACCGCAAACTCACGCACCGCAGGATCAATCCGGTTGTTCGATTTGCGACCGCGCGCTTTGTGGCGGGTCGCAGCGGGACCATCAGTCTGGAAGTCCTTCAGCAATCGATGCACTTGTCGTCGGCTCAGTCCCAAGACGTCGGCCGCTGTCACAGCCGTCATCCGACCTTGTGTCACGTGGCTCAACACTTCAATGCCGTTCAGCTCGCGTTCGCTCATAATCACCAGTCCCACAGCCACACTCCAATCCTGCTTCAACAGGGAAGTGTGCCATTTCTACTTTGCAGATGTGGGACATTCTAACTTTGCGCGTACAGACAGAATACGTATAATCAGTATTATGTAATAATAATATCAATAGGAATG
>Ga0213868_10006616_pt1 | contig 10198 bp, 9 predicted proteins | sample PICome_9_FD_160087 | JGI IMG/M metagenome (GOLD analysis project Ga0213868, IMG submission 160087) | Coastal seawater microbial communities near Pivers Island, North Carolina, United States - PICO127 | ecosystem: Environmental > Aquatic > Marine > Coastal | place: USA: North Carolina | collected...
TTGGACTGGATTCGATTCTTTTTCATCTTGCACATTCGGATGAAACATGGAGGATTCTTGTTCGCCCAATCCATCTACAGCCAAAACACAAACATTTGTCAAGTCTTCCATGTTCATCACTAATGTCACTTCATCTTCAAATGCAATACCCTTTTTCGCGGTAGTGTGTATGGAGGAGAAATCCACTGTAGCTTGCTAAAGAAAGTCAACCATGTATTATAAGTACAATGCGATTGAGGTAAACCATGGATATAAATAATATAACATTCTACTTACCCCTTCAAAACATGTAAGGTAATCCGTAATCTCATCCCAATGCCCGGAAGGGAGAGGGTAAACATGTTTGATGATTTGTGATGGATCATCTTCCTTGTTGAATGAACGAACAAGATTGGTTTCGCAAGATTTACATTGTAATCTATTGATCACACTATTTGGGGTGGATGTATAAGATACATCCATAGACATAACATCCATTGTATCGTTCAACGAATCATCGTATCGAATACGAAACGAAATGTTCTGATCTTGATGAGACTGCAAAGTTTTGTAAATATCATCTCTAGTAGAAGATAAAAACTTTGGCAACATAAATTCTGCTAAGCAACTATGATTTGTATCTGAATAGATGGTAACTTTTGTTTTCTGTTGAAGTTGAGTAAGATTGATTTTGATTTCGTCTAACGGAAGACCACTACTCGTAGAGGTTGGAACTAACATGATGAAATACGTTGAAATGTAACTCAAATGTTCAACACTGAAATTCCATTCTCCTTTAGAAACTATCTGTGGTTTAGGTGTATCCTTCCTCACTTTTGACGAAGAAGAAGAAGAACAAGACTCTTTCAAATCCTTGTTAGTGTGAATAGTTGGATTTGGTACAGTATTGTGCGAACGAATCTCAGTAGAATAGAGTTCCGATTGCATCTTGGACTGTGAGTGCACCTCATCCGTCGCCCTATGATACTGCTCTATTGATTCAGAGAGATTCATATCCCCACAAAGCTTATGTAGCTGCAACATGGCATCGGCAACACTCATCCCACACGTTTTCTTATGTCCTTTCCAATGACTTTTTTGACATTCCCTTGAACAATAGCGAACCCGCTTACATTTCGAACATCTCCACGTTTTACCAACTTTGGAGCAATTGTGACAGAAAGAGTCTTCTGATGGTTCTTCATGGAGTGGCATGGACCTTTCTTGTCTACAAGGTAAATTGAATTGTGTTTACTTTTGTGTGATGTTGCGTTGTTGATTGTCAAGTGGACCACAGATCACAGATCACAGTTTTTTCAAGTTTTGATAAATGAACTTATTGGTGAAGGATAGTACAGACTCACTTCGGCATTTTGAGGCCGCAGAAAAAATTAACGGTGAAACGGACTATCTGCGAATTCGTGTCATCGTGTCTGTCTACTTCAACACTTCAACCTTCAACTACCTTGTACTTCAAATCACACTCAGAGATTGGAACAAACCATCAATATTTGCCAATTGAAAGTGCCTATATGATTTCAATATGTCGAAATCACCGCGGTACAACATTATTTTAAAGGAAGACGAAGATCTAGTAGGTGATGCTTCTGTTTCTCCAGAAACGTCATCTCCCAGCACAGGAAACACTGCTGGCAATAATATTCATAGTTTAACAAAAGAAGCAAGAGAAAGCATCGCAATCACTTTAGAGGCAGAATGTTTTATTAAGGAAGTCGAAAAGCATTACTTCTTCGTTGCGAAATGCGTTGTTCTCGTATGGTTAATGTTGAGTGCAATATCGTTGTATTTAGGATACTCACAGGACTCTATGGAAACATTAACTGGTATCGAACGGAAGGCACCACTTGTAGCATGCTTACTTCTTGGTATGAGCTGCATGAGTTCTGTGATGCCTATGTTAGTTAGAGGAACGGAAGGGTCTATGAGTGGTGTCATAGTATGTGCATGTAAGTGATTCATACATTATCGCGGTTGTATCTTGTATCATTCATGCATTCATTCATTCTTACGTTGAGTCATCTTTCAAACAGTAACGGTTCAGAGTATTGCATTCATGACTGATTTTTCCATGGCATTTTTCCCTACCCCTGTGTTTGTGGATCATATTTGCGGAACAAAGTCATACCTTATTAGATATTGTGAGTGGACACCACTGGCATTTATGATGGCATTCCTCACGGAATCTTGCAAACTATATGAATTTGACATTAGTACAACAAATAGTGCCAGTGGGGGTCTTTTCTCACGGGGCATTCTTCAAGGAGCATTGGCAGGTATACAAAAGGTTGATAAAAATCGAATAGATCCTCGTGTTCAAGCTTCAAAGAGGATGAGACCCGCGTATCAACTAGCATGGACACAAGGATTATCAACATTTGCTGGATGGTGTTTTCCATTCATGAAAGGTATTGTCAGTTGGACCATATGCATGATTATATCTTGTTTACTATTCGCTGTGCTGCACATTCGCCTTCGGACTAGGACATATGAGTTTCGTCAAATGACGGAAGGTACAACATCTATGGAAAAAGAGATGTACAATTGGTCCAAGTTGTCTTTAGGATTACTTAGAACTTGCACTTACGTATGGAGCACTCTGGTTGTGGTCTTCTTTTTCTGTAATGTTGGGACTATTGTGTTTCCGAATAGTCATATCCTTAAAACACCTGGACTAGCTATGTTACTTGAGAGTACACTTGATGTTATGTTCAAAGCGATATACTTACTGATTGTACTCGATGTCCATGATTCTATATTTGATTCTAGTACTCGTTCTGAGAGACGGTTAAATGAATTGCGACAGGTATGTACATTACATGATTCCAAAACTTCTGATATTTACTGCCTCATTTGGTTCTAACGTTCATTATTATCATCTCTTAAACAGATGATGAATGTTGTCTGGGATAATTCCAGTGATGTCATTGGAATATCTGTGAAGGGACCAAGTGGCATCGTAACAACAATGCTGAGTCCTACTTATTTGAAGCTTTACTATGATTCCCATGATGTAAAGGAACATGGTTCCTCGACCAACGCGATTACCTTTGATTTAGACAGCAAATATTTCGAGAATAAAGTATTTGAGGGATCAATAACTGCATCTAATATTTGCAGTGTTGATTTCTCTGAATTTACAGGAAATTCTAGAGGCGAAGGTAGTGATCACAATTTCAAAGGAGAATCTCGTATTGTTAAGGAAGACATGACATCCATATGTGAACTTCTGTTGGAAGCTTGGAAATCGAACAAGTACAATGATATTTTGACAAAAAGTCTTACACAGAGAAAAGGCAAGAATATTGTATCTACATATTGTGAAGCTACCGTTACAAGAGTTGAAGATAATGCACTCATGATTGTCATACGTGATATATCTGAACGTCAGAAACGTTTTGAAGCTGAAAAACAGGTTGTAAGTGAGTCCACCGCAAGGCAAAAGGATGCAGCAGCAAACAGATTTACTAGACACGAGATAAAGAATGGTATATTGTCGGCAATCGGACTTTGTGATAGTCTTCGTGAAGTACTCCAGACTGCAGCAGTGCAGAAACGTGAATTAAAAGCGGTTGCGGAAGCTGTTTCGACGATCGATTCCGGATATGTTCCAGAAAACAATGATATCACTCGATGTATAAACGAGCTTGACAAGACTCTGCATGAAATTTTGGAGACGGTTCTCTCTGAAGCTATGGCAAGAGATGTGATTCATGAAGTTTATGAACCAAAATTGGAATGTTTAGATCTAACAAAGTTGTTGATGAGTACTATGAACGTGTCTGCCAGTATATCGAATCAAATTCGCTTCCCGATCGTGACTTTTCCTGGTAATTTCCCGAAAATTGCTATGGATCCTTTGCTTATGAAATGCATTCATCGCAATGCTATCAGTAATGCTTGCAAATATGGAAAAATTGGGGGCACTGTAACAACAGAAGTCTATTTTAATGAGGATCTGGGACTTCTGCGAATGAATGTAATCAACCTACCTGGAGAGCACCATCAAGAAATTGTTGATATTGGACCTTTGGTATCAGATATGGTGTTCAAACCACGATTTCGCTTATCTATGCATTCAACTTCTGAACCATTGCAACACATGGCTTCACATTCTGCAGGAGATGGTGCTTGGATTATGTACAAATGTGCCAAGACTCTGGGAGGGACATGTGACATCAAGGTAAGACACAATTCCAGCTGATTTCGCCTTTATCCTTGTATTTATAAAAACATCGTCCGCTGACAACTGTAATTTCTCTTTGTAATATTTCCTTAGTTCGAAAAAGATCGGACGGTATTTACCTTCACTTGTCCAGTCAAGCTTTACGAGGATCAATCTTTGTCAACATATCCTGATTTCAAATCCTTTCGACTACCCCAAAACTTGTACGGAATAGCAATCGATGATTCGAAGATTCAGCGGAAGCTACTTACTCGCTTTTTCATGTATGCTGGAATTCCTCCAGATCGCATCATAATTAAAGGGGAGACAAATGATGAGATACTTCATTTTGGAGATTGGGCGAGCGCATTCATTGACTCGCATCCATCTGATTTATTCTTTATGTTAGTAGATGAAAATCTCGAAGTTGAAGTTGATTCTTCGAATACAAAGTTTATTACCGTGTCTGGTTCAAAACTGGTCTCCGAAATGCGTGAACGCATGCTCCCTGACCAAGAACGCAGACTCCTCGCCTTGATTCGATCCGCTAATGATTCAGCGAGCGATGTTGCAATTTACAATTCAAGAGCACATGGATATGTTCCTAAGACACCTATAAAAAAAGAAACTGTGTTAGATCTTGTTGTTCCTGCCTGGAAGAATCGATTTCTCGATGTAGAAAGAGAACCAGATCCAGTTGTTGTTGAAGTTGATGAAGCTGAAATAACTTTGAAAGATTTAGAAAGTATTATATCTGAAATAACTACTAGATATGCAGATCTCGATAGAGAAATGCTTGAGAAAAAATGGGTCATTATTTGGGAAAAAGTTCATGCTTTGAAAGGAGACCTGCAAACGTTGCCATTAAAGAGTGATAATTTTCTCAATGCTCTGCAATTAATTAACAGTCTTCGTGGACCCGAGCCCCCAAAAGATTTTCGTCGCACATGGTATGTCATCAGAGAATTATTACAGAAATCATCATCATGAGATTTTTCCACAAGGCTATTGAAGTCAAATGGATACGAAAAAAGAGCAACATAGTACTATAGTATGCTTCCCGACATCATATCATAAAACAGAAAGAATTTCATGCCTAAATCAATTTTACAATTCTTTTAGTAGAAAGTAGTCTCTTTAGAGAGCTCTCTCTAGAGCAAGAGAGAGAGAGCTGTTTAGAGAGTAGTGAATATGACAGATAAAAATGTGAAAAAGAGAAACATAGTATTCTACCCGATAAGAACCCCGCTGGTACTGGTTACTGGTCGCTGGTCGCTGGTCGCAGTTTTGAGTTTTTGGATCGAAAGCTTGATGAAACCATGAAACAGTAATTACTTATTGCTTCATGGAGAAGAGAGGACAGGGAAAAGAGGCTAAACATCATCTGTACTAGTTATTCCCTTCATTTTTATTCAATTTCTATCACACCATGTCGAGCGCATCCTCTATGGCAGCTAAAGGTGCTGTATATTCTTTGTTATTACGGGTTCTATCGTTCACTTTGACCCAAATCGCGTATAGGCTTGTGGATCCAAATATTTTGGGACGGGCATCCATTCGCCTTGAATTGCTATGCAACTCAACAATTTTATTTCTTGGTCGAGAAGGTTTCCGTCTATCACTATGTAAATATTCATGGCCGAAAGGAACGATGGCCTATTCAAGAAAAGTTGAAAATATTGCATGGTTAAGTATTGGATGGTCTCTATTTCTCGCTTTAATTGCATTCGGTTTTCACGTAGCATCTAGTGATTCTAAAAGCAGTTCAGATTATAAAGTGGGAGGAATATTATTTATCATCGCCACGCTGATTGAAATTTCAGCAGAGCCAGTGGTTATCATGTGCTTACGGTATGTTGATTTTATGTCGACTCATAATCGATTGTATGATGTTGTTTTTTCATCAATACTTTGTCTTTTATCAGGCAATTAGATTTAAAGACTAGAGCAAAAGCAGAAGCTGCGGCAACAATTGCAAAGGCTTTCACTTCCGTGGTTCTTTTATATACATTGCCAATCGAAAAACACACTATGTCATTCGGGTTTTCTCAAGGCATGTATGCATTGTTTCTATCAAGTACATTATACAAAGAAAAATGGAACACAATAATATGGCCAAAATTTGATATAACATTAGGTTTCAAGAAAAATCTTGATATGTCTGCACTGTGGCTATCATTTATTTTTACTGGTCAGTCATTCATGAAACTGATGCTGACAGAGGGAGATCGAATTGTGCTGACAGCTTACTCGGGTGCGTATGATGCTGGAATATATTCCATGGTATCCTCTTATGGGGGCATGTTGTCAAGAATCATTTTTCAACCTCTTGAAGAAAATGGAAGGCTGTTATTTTCAAAAGAGCATTCGGAGATTGTAAAGCAAGATAAGAAAAGGACAGAGCAGTTGGATACGCTTCATAAGATATACAGTACCCTGATGAGATTAGTCATTTTGATTGGATTACTATGTTCTACATTTGGTTCAAATTATACGACAGTACTGCTAAAATTACTTGCAGGTCCCACATGGGGATCAAACCGAAAAGCATCGGATGCATTGTCTGCATTTTGCTGGTATGTCTCTATAATGTCGTTGAATGGAATGTCAGAAGCCTTTGTATACGGCGTTGCTGGCAGTACTTCAGAAGTTGGTAGTCTCACAATCACTCATGCAGTTATCGGTGTAGTCTTTTACATAATTGCCCCTATGATGATGTCTAGAAATGCGACTACATATGGAGGGACCATTGGTCTTTTAATTGCCAACTCTTTGTGTATGCTTCTACGAAGCGTGTACTCAGTCTACTTTGCAAGTCGTTATTTTACAAAACACCGTGGTTCATCAAATGAGAATATTTTTACTATGTTCAGAAATGTTTTGCCAAATCCATTAACGATATCGTCTTTCATTTGCGCATATTTAGTGACTAGAGCTTCGAAAACATTCATATATCAGAACAATAATGAAAATGCAGCTCCTGATCTTTTATCTTTGGCTACTTTTTATCATTTGTCCGTGGGAATTCTAACGTTGGCAATGTGGTGTTTGTCATTTTATTATAGTGAAAAACAGTTTCGTTGTACGTTAAAAGACATGATTCAACACAAGAAAGCGGGACAGGAACATGATAAAGCCGATTAGTAGATGGTTGTTTGCTTCTCTTTTAGATTCAAGTTGCATCCAAAGTTCTATCTATTGTTGACTGTATAAGTATTCTCAAGTGCAATGCAATCATGGAACTTGGAATAAATTTGAAAAGTTCAGAATCAACTTGTTGACTTCTTCCAGAGATACGGCAAGCCCTCTGGACCCCATACTTGCTACCATCCACTCCAACATATTTCCTAGTTCATTCAATGATATGTCTCCAATATATTGTTTCATGTCCATGGATGAAGATTTTTGAAAGTCTTGATATAATTCACCCGTGATGGTATCGTGGTAATTTCCATCTACTGGTATTTGATGCCTAAATGCTCTTATCGCCAATATATTTGCCACAAAATACAGTTTATGTATATTCTTCACGTGCAACATGGGACACGTACAAGGAACTGACCCATCGGAAGAAACGATTCGTGGCGTTTCAGCAGAACAGGCTCGATCCAAGTACAACATAGTCAGAGCAGGAATGAAGGGCACATTTTCATAATCAAAAATAGTATAAAGACTATGAATGTATTTCTCCAAATCAAATACTACCTTCTTTTGATTCTTGGACTGTCCATTGTCAGCATTGTTAAAGATGGCATGTCTTTGAATTGTATAATCATCGTGAAATGTATGCGCTAAAGATCTCCGATTCAGTTCACACGTCAAGCGAAGAGCCAGAGCGACGCGATCTGCATCCATAGAATGAATCCTCCGTTTCACAGATTTCATGGATTTCTGTGGTACTATGATTTCATCGTCTTCAGAATCTGGAAGCGTTTGGTTTTCCAATAAAGATGTTGATCCTCCGCGAATCGTTGGTTGATAAAGACCACGTAGAGGATTATTGATACCGTGAGCTTTTCCGCCTAGACTGCTAATTACTAAAACTAAGATGGGAAACCTATTTATCATGTTATGAAAAAAGACGATGATTTTCTTAATTGCAAAACGGTGGAATCAAGTTTATGTTTGGAAAGTAAGCGTTGAACGTCCTATTTAGGTCTTGCGTCGTTGTTGCGAAAAAAAAACTCAAAAAGTGGACACGTGGACCGTTGCGTGATTCTATTTCATTACAGAACATAAATTAAAAGTCAAGGACTCCTTCCAGTTTCGCCTGTGAGATTTTTCTACGCTTTGTCTTGAACAATTCATAATTGACATCCAGGAGGAGTAACTCATTCGATTTACTTTGCTATTTTTTTTTAAAGATAATTTTATATCTTTGTCTTTGGTTGCTATGGTAACAGCTCGTACCTTACTTTTAAGCATATTTCACGACTTATGATCTTTACTTTTAGCTACTATTTTAAAAATTTCCGCAAACATTTACTCTATAAAGTTTAGCAATGATGCTTCTTCTTACTTCTTACTAGGAACATCAATTCCATTTCCATACTTAAGGAACGGATCAATAGTAGCATCATTTTCATACTCAACCAGTGCATCACTAAGGTCCTTTAGCTTCATTTTTCTCTCATAACATGGACGGATAGAGCCCTTGTAGCCTAAATCTCCTTCGACTTTGGGGTTGCGGAATGAGAAGTTGAATAATACTCGAGTTGAACCATTCTCGCTATCATTTGCATTGCCACAATGGAGAACTCTTGCATCAAAAATAACTGCGTCTCCCTTCTGTAAAGTTGAAATTCTATGGTCAGCAGAAGAGATTTGTTTGTCCCGCACTTCTATAGATGGATCATGGAACTTTCTATTCTCTTTATCAGTGTGGGTTTTGAGTAGGAAACTTGTAGGCCCCATAGCTTCATTCACATCCTGTAATGCGAGGAATACAACATAAAGTGGGGCATCTTTCTTGAACGGGAGATCAGGATGAATCTTTTGGCGAGAACTTCCTGGATCAGTAATAACTGCGGCGAGTTCATAGAATTCACCGTCTAAAGTTACAAGTTGTTCATATACATGTCGTAACGTCCCACAGGTTCCTAGCAGCTCTTGAAGAGTATCAGCCAATACGTGTCTCTGATTATCATTTTCTGCCCGCAATAAAGATAATTGTAAATCACAACGAGAGACACGCTGATTTTCTACACCGTACAAAGCTTCAGAAGGTACGAGATTTGCTTCAATCATAGATGCTGCATCGTTCCTTTGCCTCAGGATCTGTGTACGAAAATCATCTGCTAATTCATTCGAAAGTGCGTTATCAATGCGGATAACTCCATCGAGGCGTAATGCCTTTACCTGTTCTACGGCCAACTGCACGTTTCGATCTACTTTGCTTGCACCTCCACCAAAGCCTGTCCCACTCTTTGCTTGCTTAGGTTTCAAAATTGGCGATTTCAACTCTTTCGCTTTTTTCAGTAGGGTTTCTTCATACAATGCGCGTTTCTCCATCGCAAGTTGCTGATCCTGATAGAGCAAAGCTTTAGCATCAAAGCTGGAGAATAGCGACATATCTACTTTATGAAGTTCTTTTCGTTCTCCATTTTGGCAAAATGCATGCGCTGGATGTGCAAGAAAAGCAAAAAGGCATGCAGTACATGAAATATATGAATTTTGAACCATTTTTGGATGTACTGTTAGCAACAGGGCACCTGAGTGTTATATTTCAAATAATATTTGATGAAGATTGAAAAGAATTCTTGATTGAATAGTGCCAATTAATAAAAGCACACGCACTTTAGCTGGGAAAAGAAGGGATGTCACTGCTTTGGTCCTCTGACCTTCAACTTTTTGATGTCAAGGAAATCTTTTATCTTTTGTATGGAACATTCAAGTACCTACGTACGTACGGGTACATTTATCGGATATCCTTTTTCTTGGAGTGATTATGAGATATTCTGTGAGTTGTAGGGAATAGAGGGCTGGTCAGTCCACTCACTGATCTTTTCGTCTTTGTCTGCTGTGTGACGACTGACG
>Ga0213868_10006617_pt1 | contig 10197 bp, 9 predicted proteins | sample PICome_9_FD_160087 | JGI IMG/M metagenome (GOLD analysis project Ga0213868, IMG submission 160087) | Coastal seawater microbial communities near Pivers Island, North Carolina, United States - PICO127 | ecosystem: Environmental > Aquatic > Marine > Coastal | place: USA: North Carolina | collected...
AACTTGAACGTCCACGCGAAGGATTTACGCATATTTTTACCCGAAAAAGAAGAAAATGAGGCGACTTTTGAGCCGAATCAAATGATATCGGCAAATTTCGACGACACTATGCGCGAAATGTTGAGAGGCTCGAACACACTCCCTTCGCCGCGTGCATTGAGAGTCGGTGATGGTAACGGTCCTAACGAGAATAAAGTCACTGCATCGTCGCTGCGGGAAATGGTCACGGACTCGATGTTAGTGCTTGAAAGTCGCGAATTTCGAGTACGCAAACCTTCGGCGAAAGATGAGGTGCGAGTCGACGTGGACGCTCCTAGAGTATTACTCGAATCGAAAACGAGAGAAAAGGTTTTGACGTGGATTCGTGAGATGTGGCAAGCTTCGCTAGGCGATGATCCCTCAATCGAGAAGCCACCGTCGATGTTTGAATTAGAAAAGCTCAGTGAAAATCTCGTCGATATGGACCTTGATCAATACAGCAAGCACAGAAAAAATATCAGTGCGACGAGTGGATTCAGCGAGTCCTCGCAATCGAACGCGAAAACTGCGAACACCGAATTAGATTTGCTGGAGTTGATTAAACCGGGTGTCGTGAATAATGGCGGTGAAAATGTTGTCAGCGAGATGAAAAAATCTCCTCCAACTCAAGTAATTGCCGATGAATGTTTGTTCGTCGTCCAAATTTCAGAACCGCAAATAAATTTACGAGGTAACGATCGAAATGGGCGATTATTACTCGCAGCGGATAATGGACTCGTTGTTGGTCGACGCGTAGTGTCTTCATCTTCGGATTCCTCTTCGGCGACACAGAAGCAACGGTTGGTAGACGTGAATTTACACCACGTAGCAGCTCATGTTGCACCTACAGACGTCGACCTCCGAGCTGGCGTACAATGGCTCGAAGATAAAGGCTCCGATGAAGAAGTCACGCATTTACAGCCAAAAAAATCTAGCTTGCTGAGACAAATCTTCGCTCCGTGCGAGATGATCTTCAAGCACTCCGTGCAAACAAGTGATAGCGGTGAATCTGACGATTCAGACGCACCCACAAAATTCTCTTTCAAATCTCCAGATATTGACGCCACAATGGAATCCGAACAGCAGGCTGTACTAGTCGATATTATCGGCTCGTTGTTTTTAACTCCATCAAATTTCGCGCCTCCCAGTCCGGAACACAACGCAGTCGCTCTGCTGAGGAAAAAAGGACAGAGAAGTTTATTTGACCAAGAAGATGCAGCTGCGTCGGCGATCGTTGCGGCTCCTTTGTTGGAATATATCAAATCTATCCACGCACTGAGACTACATGACATTGATTTTCAGAAACTTGAAGACGACAGAACAGAAATGACGACTGGCGGCGCGAAAGAGAACGAAGATTTGAAGAGACGAGGTTATCTCGATGACGTGAAACGTAAAGAAAAAGCGTTGGCGAAATCGATACGGCGAGCGGAGTCCTTGACGAAGTATAATCGTAAAAGAGCGGCGATGCAAATGGAGTTGGAAATCGAGCGAGGAGCGTGGGCGCTCAGAAAAGCCGGGAAGACGTTCATGAATGCGGAAATTACAAATCTAAGTCTTTCGCGAGAACGGCACGTCGATTCATCTGGCGTTACTCTTTTCAAATTGAAGGGATTACACTTACAAACTGTTGAAAAAGTAGTCGTAGGAAGATGGCTTCTGGATGAAGATTGGGATAACGTTCCGGCGGCGATACGGACAAAACCTAATTTTCTTCAAGTATCGGCATACCGCGCGGCGAGCCCACCAGAAGCACCAATTTGGAATCATTTAGAAGTTCTCCTCTCACCGTTCAAAATTGACATCACGAAGGAAATCTATCAAATGATTTATGACTACGCATTTCCGTCGGAACGAGAGATCAAGTCAAAAAAGATGCACTTGGCATTCGAAAAAGAGTTTCAGAAATCAAAGGCAACCGTTGCTACTACTACTACTAAGACGACTTCGACAACAGCTACCAAAACTTCTACAGACAGTTTACCTAAGGTTGACGAAGGATCATCGAGAAAGACGGCAGAGGTTGTTGGTGGTGAAGACGACGACGACGACGAGGATACAGCGCCCATTTCTGGTCCAAAGGTTGTGCAAGTGAAATATTTGCGATTCAACGAATCGAAAGTGAAAGTGTCTTATCACGGATCAGCGGGTTCGTTCAAAGATGTCAGACTGTTGCTCGATTCCTACACTTGCGAATCGTTTGAAGGAAGATGGAGAGAACTTGTCGGGCAGTTGAAAGGTAACTTGGCATGGTCTGCTCTGAAGTCGGTGACTGGATTCGCGGGACGAAAACTTACCAAGATTAAATCTGCGGCGAACGATGGTGCGGCAGTAGTAGTACCAGTCGCAGCTGTCGCACAGACTGCAGGAGAAAATTTGAGCGACAGTAACAGCGCGACCGCTCCGTTCGCGTCTTCATCAAAACAAACCAGTTCGGTGATGTCTCCCGCCAAGAAGAAATCGATTTTCAAGAAATTGTTCAAAACGCCCACGAAGAACGAGAAAAACGAACGGGACGCGTTCATGTCGGGCTTTAGCGCAAAAAACCCAGCTGATAAATAGCAATAGCAATAGTAGACGTAAATAAATACAGTACAGTAGGAATTCGCAATGCATTAGTTACAACGTTGTATATAGTAAGTATCAAAATTTTCCTCCGATTTGCTGGAGCGATTTCTCTAAAACGTACGAAACTTGATGCGGTTTCAAGGAACAAAACATCCCAGCTGGTAGTTCCGAAGGCATTTTTAACCCACCGATTCTCGTCCGCTTCAAATTCTTCACCTCTACCCCGGCACTCTCTGCAATCCGTCTAACCTCTCGATTCCGTCCGTCTTCCACTTCCACCGCGACGCGATTTTTTGGTCCTCCGTCCCCGGTGACTGCTTCCACCAGCACCGGCGTCACGTGCACGCCATCCACTTCCGTCCCTTTCCGCATCTTTGTGATCTGCGCACTCGTCACTCTCTCCGGTGCCGTAATCACGTATCTCTTCACAACCCCCGACGATGGGTGTGCGACTCTTTGCGACCATTTCCCGTCCGTCGTCACCAACAACATGCCCGTCGTTTGAACGTCCAATCGACCAACCGTAAACAATCTCGGCGGTAACTTTCCCGGATTCCCCTTCTTCCACTGTTCCGTCCACGTTTGCAACAAATCCAACGCTTTCTTTCCACCAGTGCCAGTTTCTTCCTTTTCTCCTCTGTTGTTACCGTTGTTGTTGTTGTTTAGAATACCACCAGTTTTGGTCGAGCAGACGTACCCTTTCGGTTTGTTCACTAGGAAATAAAAGTGTTCGCCGGCGTATTCGACGCCGCCTTGGACGACTTTATCGTCCAACTCAATCACGTCCACGTCCAAGTTCACCTTAAACTGCGGCTCTAAAACTTTCGTCCCGTTTACTTTCACTCGTCCGTCGAAGATGATCGTTTCCGAGCCTCGTCGCGAGGCGACGCCCAACGCCGCCAACGCTTTCGACAATCTCTGCCCTTCCAGTTTGTTCAATTTCTTCTCCTGGGGCGTTTGGACGATATCGCCGTTAAAGCGCGTTTTTCTCCCTCCTCTCGTTTGCGTCGCCCAACTGTTGTTGTTGTTGTTGTTGTTCTTACTCCCGTTATTATTATTACTACTACTATTGCTATTACCGTTGTTGCTACTACTTTTAACGAACAACTTTGTTGTTGTTGAAGAGGAAGAAGAAGAGCGCGTTTGATGATGATGACCACAAAACGTCCCCGCCGTCAACTTTGTAAAATTCAACATCATCATCATCATCGTTGCCCCGCGTTTTTGTTTTTGTTGTTGATTAAGAATAATACTATCCTTTACTACTAATAATAACGACGACGACGACGATGATGCGAACGCCAGAGAAGAGCGTCGCATACACACCTGTCTTTTCGACAAAAAACAAATGTATTTATAACAACAACAACAACAACAACAACAACAACAACTCTGAATTAAAATGAATAAAAAGTGCTTCTGTGTGACGACTCTTTTTCTTTTTTGTCTTGTGTTGTGTTGCCACTTTTTCTTTTCTCCTCCTCCTCCTCCTCTCCCTTCTTCTTCTTGCGTTGTGTTCTTTCCAGAAAAGCAGCGCGTTTAATTTGGAGGATATGCGCAACAAATAATGAGGAGTATGGATAGATAGACGACACAGAGAGAAAAGAATGGGATTGTTAAAGCAATACCGAGCGAAAGCGACGACGTTTAGAGACGGGAAAAAAGCGGCGGATTTCGAGAGCAAAGAACAAAATTATACTTCCATCATCACGACGACGAAGAAACAACAACGCGGCGTAAACGAGGGGAAGAATGGCTTTACTTCCTCTCCAAACAACAAAAACAACAACGGTTTTGATAAAGGTGGAGACGCCAATACGAATAAAAAATGGAAGTCAAAAAGAGCCGGCGCCAAAGAACGACGAATTCGTATATTGCGTTCTTTACCACTCTCGAGAGCGCTGACGGAGCAAGAACTGGCGAAGATGTTCAAAACGGTATTACAACCGGTGCGAGCGAAATACGGAGGCGCTGGATTTGCTAAACCGAGCGTATACGTGGACATTTCCGACGAGTACTTTTCGGAAAAGTTCCAAGAACTGTTCGACGAGCACGTGGACGGTTTCGGCGGGAAATCTCTGACGAAGATGGGAAAGAAAAACGAGGAGATGTTGTGGAAGCAAAGGTTAAAAGAGAAGCAGGGCAGAGAACAGTTCGTGGTTGTCAAGAGTCACGACGACGACGATGACGAGGACAATAGTAGTCATAGTAAGAAACGACAGCGGCGGCGGCGGATGATGATGAGTAAAAAAGGAGAAGAGGAGAATGCGGCCACGCGAGGAAACGAGGACGATAAAACGAAACCTTTTCTCAGTCGCAAACAGAGGAAACTCGCCTTGCAAAGAGGCGAAGTCGTTCTCGAGAGTAACCACAGTAGCGATGATAAAAAGAACCACCGCAAAGCGTCTTTTGCGAGTGAGTTGCAAAAGCAAGCTTTGCTCGCCGCCGCCGAGGCTGGCTTTTAGTTAGTCGATGTAAAAATAGTACTTGATTTTTGGTTGATTTTGTTGGTTCCTTTTCTTTGTGTTCTTTTCTTTGTTTTTCTTTTTTTCAGTGTGGTTCCTTTTGTTGTGGTCCACAAATGGCAAAATTCTTCTCAAAAAATCCAGCGTGGCAACGTCATCTTCATCATTATTCAAAGCGCGTATTATTATTATTATTATTATTATTATTAATCATGACCAACACTGCTGCCTTCACGTCCTCGGGGTCGCGCGTCTTCGTTTCGACGTCCAAAACCGTCGCGTCGTCTAAAAGAACGATCGTTCGAAGTTCTTTACAACAACAACATAAACAACAACAACAACAAAAATCATCATCATCGGTCGCGTTATCGTCGTCGACGTTTCAGCACTCATCATCATCATCATCATCATCATCGTCCAAAAGAGCATTGTCGTCAAAAACGGGACCAAACGTCGTCGTTCGCGCGGAAGGCGGCGATGGACAAGAGGCGGCGCCAGCCACGGCGGCTCCAGCAGCTTCCCCGAAAACGCAAGTCCCGGAGTCGTACATCAAACTTCTCTCGTTCTCCGACTTACCGAGAGGCGACCGAAAGAAAATCGACGCTTTGGGGAAGTCTATTTTACTCTTTTGGTACAGAGATACGATTTGCGCGATTGAGTCGAGGTCACCATCAGAAGGCGCGTATTCCGAGGGGTTTGAGAGAGCTCGATTGACGCAAGACGCGTGCATCGAGTGCCCGACGACAAAAACGACGTTTGACTTGAAAACCGGGGAGATTAAAGCGTGGTATCCGGATAATCCAGTGTTGGCGAAATTAACGCCGCAGGAGACGTGTAGAAATATGGAAGTGTTTCCAGTCGTGGTCGCGGAAGAGGAGGATGCGATTTACGTTGGCGTGAAAGATGGGAGTTTAGGTCCAGGGTTTGTCTCGCAATCCTTTAAAGGTGGGTCGGACACGAGTTTGGAGAACAACAACGTTTTCGGCATCGAGCCGAGAATGTACACGGAGGATGGACAGGTATTGGAGGATGCGAGCTCGAGTGGATCAGCAAAGTTAGATCCGGGGACAGTAGCCGTGAGCATCGCAGGTGTGGCGGCGTTGGCGGTTGGCGGAACCGCGACGTGCTTGTATTTTGAAAACTACGTGCTTTTGGGTATCTTTTGGATCGCCGGGTTCGCAGCCGCGGCGAAGGTGGCGTTGGACGTGACCGGCGTTGATATTTCCGAATTGACTAAAGGTGATTAAAGCCACACTGAGAAAAATACTTATACTTATATAATAATATTCTGCTGACTTAAAAACATTCGCAATTGCTATCGTATATGCTCTCTTCTTAAGAAATCTCACCCACCGTGTGTAAACAACTCGTCGTACATTATTACCGCTACTTTCCTTCCCTCTCAAATTAAGTTTAAGCTTGGCCAGTCGCGGCGGCAATCTCAGCCGCGAAGTTAGATTCCTTCTTCTCGATACCTTCACCCAAGTTAAATCTTTCGAAGCGACGGATGGAGATCTTCTCGCCCAATTCCGCGGTGGCTTCTTTGATCAATTCTTCAACCGTCTTGGACGTGTCCTTGATGTAATCCTTCGGCAAGAGCGCCTTTTCGTTGACCATTTTGTCGATGCGGCCTTGGACAATCTTCTCTCTGATGTTCTCCGGCTTGGATTGGAGATCTTCCTTCTTCATTTCGATTTCCTTCTCTCGGGCAATCATCGCCGGATCGCAGTCGTCGGCGGAGATGTATTCAACTTCCGGGCACGCGGCGACTTGCATCGCGACATCCTTCGCGAGATCCTTGAATTTATCGCCTCTGGCGACAAAGTCGGTTTCGCAGTTGACTTCAACCAAAACACCGATCTTGGAACCAGCGTGAATGTACGAGAAAACACCGCCTTCGGCGGCGATGCGGCCTTGCTTCTTGTCCGCAGAGGCCATGCCCTTGACGCGCAACCACTCTTGCGCCTTCTGAACATCACCACCGTTCAGGCCGAGAGCTTTCTTGCAATCCATCATACCGGCACCGGACATTTGTCTGAGCTCCTTGACGGCAGCCGCGGAGACGGCAACCATCTCAACCGGAGCGTCGTCCTTCGGCTCTTCTTTCTTCGGCTCAGCTGGCTTCGGCGCTTCAGCCTTGACGGCAGTCGCCTCGGCAATCTCAGCCGCAAAGTTAGATTCCTTCTTCTCGATACCTTCACCCAAGTTAAATCTTTCGAAGCGACGGATGGAGATCTTCTCGCCCAATTCCGCGGTGGCTTCTTTGATCAATTCTTCAACCGTCTTGGACGTGTCCTTGATGTAATCCTTCGGCAAGAGCGCCTTTTCGTTGACCATTTTGTCGATGCGGCCTTGGACAATCTTCTCTCTGATGTTCTCCGGCTTGGATTGGAGATCTTCCTTCTTCATTTCGATTTCCTTCTCTCGGGCAATCATCGCCGGATCGCAGTCGTCGGCGGAGATGTATTCAACTTCCGGGCACGCGGCGATTTGCATCGCGACATCCTTCGCGAGTTCTTTAAATTTATCGCCTCTGGCGACAAAGTCGGTTTCGCAGTTGACTTCTACCAAGACACCAATTCTAGAGCCGGCGTGGATGTAGTCAATAACAACACCTTCGGCGGCGATGCGGCCTTGCTTCTTGTCCGCAGAGGCCATGCCCTTGACGCGCAACCACTCTTGCGCTTTTTGGACGTCACCGTTGTTTTCAATCAAAGCTTTCTTGCAATCCATCATACCTGCACCGGACATTTGTCGGAGCTCTTTAACCGTAGCCGCGGAGATGGCGGCACCATCAGCAGCCGGGGCAGCAGCTGGTGCGGCCGGTTCGGCAACTGGAGCGGCAGCAGCTGGTGCGGCCGGTTCGGCGACTGGAGCGGCAGCAGCGGCGGCTGGTGCGGGTTCCTCTTTAGCAGCTGGGGCGGCGGCCTGAAAAAATGAAAAAAACGTGAGTATTTTTTACATAAAACAATAAAAAAGTGTTGTCGTCATCTATTACAAATGCGCGGATTTACGTCGACGCGCGGGCTATTCTGGAGAAAAAACAAACGAGGTTTCAAAGTTTTCCCTATTAGCTACTTACCGCAGGTTCCTCAGTCGGTGCGGCAGACGTAGACATGCTCGCCGATGCCGATCCAGACTTCTTTGCTTGCGGGAAGTTGTCCGCCGATAATCCGATAGATTTGAACGCAAACTGAATCGCCGACGCCGACGATTCAACTTCAACGTTCATATCCGAAGCCATTTCGTCCAACTGTGGTGATGAGAAGAAGAGAGTGAGAGAGAGAAATGAATGTGGTCAGTAAAAAAATTTCTCTTTTCCTTATCTGTTCTCACGGCTTCTCCGTCCTTATCGAGATAAAAAGAGGAACGATGCTCCCGCGGTTTGCCGACGAAAAAAATCCTCGCGAGAAGGAGGATAAAAAGCAATCATACAATAAAATCAAGTGAGGCACTTACGTCGAGCTTCTCCTTCATGGATAATTTCACTTTGCTGCCGTCGACGCCTAAGACGCGAACGGTGACCTTATCGCCGACGTTGGCGATATCCTTCGCCTCGACCCCAAAGTCATCGGATAACTCCGAGATGTGAACCAAACCTTCCACACCTTCCGCAATTTCAACAAAAATACCGTAGTTTTGGATCGATTTCACTTCGCAGCCTTCCAAAACCGCACCCTTCTTCAAGTTACCCGCGATTTCAGACTGTTTCTCCTTTTGCAACTTGAACGCTTGTCTCGCCTCAAACTTTGCCTGTTGGTCCGCAGCTTGCTGCGCAACTTCCGCTTCCGTCGGCGGCTGCTTCATCGTCAAAGAGATGCGTCCTTTTTCAATGGATTTAATCCAAATCTTGACCTCTTGGTCAACGGCAACGACATCGCCGACGTTCTCGACAAAGCCAGACTGCAACTCAGAGATGTGCACCAAACCGTCGTTCTTGGCGCCAAAGTCCACAAACGCACCATACGCCGTCGTTGATTTAACTTTGCCGGTAAATTCCTTACCGACTTCGAGGTCTGATTCTTGCACCGTGACGGTCTTCTTCGGAAAGCGGCGCTTCGGCTTCGCTTCATCCGTGGTCGTGGCGGCTTCGCTCGAAGCTTCAGCTTCCGCAGCCGATACCGTGGTGGCGAGCGTTCTCGTCGTCGTCGTCGTCGTCGGTCTCGCCAAACTGTTGTTTTTGTAGTCAAGAAAATATGCAGAAAGAGTCGTTAGAAAGGCAAGTTCTCTCGAAAGTGATTTTCAATCTCGGAAGGGTACGCGAAACGAGCAGCGACGCGCGCAATGGAAAATGCATCAAATCTCTTTCATTTCACTTTATCCACAAGCAAATGACTACGTGTCCCCGACGAAGAAAAAAAAAAACTCGGAAACCGCCCGAAAGACAACACGGGCGATATAAAGCGTACCTAAACTTGTTGGAATTTCTGATAGTGTTGGAGCGAACGACGCATGCCTGTGATTAGATGAGAGATTCGGTGAGTATTGAGTACACATTGAGCGCTGATTTGCCTCTCGGATTTTGCACGGGGGGGGCGGCGGTGCGCACAAAAAAGCGACGTAAGAAATGCACCGCACAAAAAGAAAAAAATTGTGTTCGTAATGCGCTCGTAAACGCATCCACGCGTACCTTCATGGACATATTCGCGGCCATCCTGACGGCACTAGACATTGCAGACATTAGAATATTCGTTGTAAAATATTACTGAAAGCAAAAAGCGCTTCAAATAAGTGACGACGTTCGCACGTTCGGGAAAGTTCCGGATTAACGCTGAGGCCTTTTTTTGGGTGTGGGCTTTTTTGCGTCTCAGGTTTTAAAATTTAGAGATTGAAAAATCTCTCGTCTGTCTTTCCGCCTCTTCTCTTCTGGAGGAGTGCAGCTCTACTCGTATTTTAAACCTGTTTTCGAGCGAAAAATGAGAAGCGCTCTTTCCTTCTTGCTGCTCGAGACAGACGGAGAGAGGAGACTTTAATCTTTTCAACACCGCACTTCTTCACTCTTCGAGTACGATACACTACATTTTCCCCACACATCCAACATGATCAATAACAACAACAAAACGATGATTACGACGAAAGAGGAACACGGCAGAGGAATGCTACCGTCGATGACCTCGCCGATGGCGCAGTTAGGGAGAGCGATTGC
>Ga0213868_10006618_pt1 | contig 10196 bp, 6 predicted proteins | sample PICome_9_FD_160087 | JGI IMG/M metagenome (GOLD analysis project Ga0213868, IMG submission 160087) | Coastal seawater microbial communities near Pivers Island, North Carolina, United States - PICO127 | ecosystem: Environmental > Aquatic > Marine > Coastal | place: USA: North Carolina | collected...
GCAGTATAACAAATGTGATCGTACTCGTCATACCAATGCAAAGGTACGCGGCCAATACGATTTCCTTCTCCTTCTGGATCTTCATCGTCACTGGATAGGTCATCTGTATTCATAAGTTCCGATACTTTTGGATCATTTATCAAGTCTTCTCCCTGATTTGGTACTAGTTTACCATCCTTGTTTCTTTTTGTCGATGTCGGAGCTGACCATTTTCTCGGGGCAGATTCAAAATCATCAAGAATTTCCAGCTCATCTTCTGATTCATCATCTTCAGCTTGGACATCTCTGATTTGTTTTTCGATCAATTCTTCTTCGTCGTCAGAAGAACCCTGATCTTCAAATTCTTCAGAAGAAACCGACTCATCATCTTCTTCTACAGATCCAGATGCTTCACTTTGCGCGTCTGAATCGAACTCTTCTTCTTCTGATTCATCTTCATACACTCCATCATCTGCCGAGTCATAAACACTGGTGGAGCTATCGTCTTCGGGTTGCGGTTTCAAGTCTTTCACCTTGACCATATTGGCAACAAGTGAAACGAGTTTTTGTATGGTGGATGGAATGAAAAAAAAACGAAATGAGAGAAAAATGAATGGCTATGCGACAAAGCCCGTCCGAACGCGGTTACTGAAATTCAAAAACATAAATTTAGACAGCGAGATGATTATCTACTACTTTTTATCCTCCTTCTAATTGAAACATCAAGCCTCTTACTTTCTCTTCAAGACATCTTAATCGATGTAGAGCTTCTTCTTGTGTTTTTTTGTGTGATTGCTGCAATTTCAAGATTTCAGTTTGAATAGGTTCCCTGTTCGCCTCTATACTTTCATTCATATTTTTCAAGAATATTATGTCATCCATAACTTTGTTATATTTTCGCTGAAGTCTATTTTTTCTTTGCTGTAACTGATTGAGATCTGATTTCAAGGCAGAAATCAAAGCTTGGGATGATGGTTTTTCTTTTGATTTTCTCTCCTCGTGCATCCGTTTGATATTCTGTATTTCTTGCATAAAATATTGTCGTTGCTGGTCCAATTGCGTTTTGAGTAGGTTATGATATTGCGAAGCCATACCTTCCAACTTCCTATGAACTACTTCCTCCTCTTCTAGATCAGTCAAACTAGGAATGACTGATCGTTCTTTTGACATGTTTCCTGGCTCAGATACTTCAACAAGTTTCCCATCTTGTTCATTTTGAATGAGTCTATGAACAAATCCTTGTCCACAAAAATCCCAAACATGCTGTGTATTTGTATCAAGAGCATAAGCATGAAGTGTTTGATCGTAATGTGACTCTGCGTGAGAACGAGTCAATGTACTTTCTCCAGTGCTACAACGAGTACTAGATGTGACGTTGGATGTAATTGGTTTGCTCCATACTTTACTTGGTGTAGATGAGATTGAACTAGAAACAGAACAAGATGCAACTCCACAAATCAGGCATACAAAGACATGTTCAGTTAAGCCACATACATGACATGAAGTACGGCAGTTGGAAAGTGTTGAATGGTCAAACCTGCATACCGGACATGGCGTATCCTCGCACCGTAATAAGCATTCTAAATGAAAGGTATGATTACAAACTGTAGTCCACAGTGATAGAAAGTCTGACGAAGCCATCATGGACTCTAGACATACTGGACAATTATCATCTCCTGGGATAGAAATGGATCTTAATCGATTGGACGTTGTATCAACATTACTGGGCAAGTACTTGGACAAATTAATACAGTCGTCCCCAATACCTTCAAGAGCAGCCACCAAAAAGACAGAAACAATATTATTATCGAAAGAACTAATTGACTTTCTATGCAAATGCTGGATGAATTTCATGGCAGTCTCTGCGTCCTGCAGGGATATCAATACAAGATAGGATGGTTTGGAAGGATCATCATCATGATCATTACTATAATCCTCTAAAATGTTTTTCGCTGCCTGTGCAAAACTTGATGATAATGCATTCGAAGATGATGATGGTGATTCTAATAACTCAAGTGATTCATCGGGGTTCTCAAAAGTTGTATCGTGATTCTCCCTCTCGTGAATTACTACTCGTAGGTGCCTAATCGAGGACCTATAGGTTCTTACGAAATGAAGTATTCCTTCTGGTACTTGTTCGGGGTAAACACCACATATTGCCACAGTCTTATGGTCATCAGATATTTGACTTAGTTCTTGATCATGATCAAAGGTTACAACACATCCTTGATATGTTTCAAGATTAGGATTTCCAAAAATAACTTTCCTCCGCTTTGTTGCATATTTCATTTGTGATGATAGTGCAAAATCTAATAAGGTTCCTTAGTGTAAGCGATTGGAGTGAATGAATGCATCAATCATTCAACTCTGAACTCTGAAGTATGTTTCTTGCTTTGATGTTCTCTGTTCTCTCTGTTCTCTCTTCTCTCTGTTGCTTGCACCTTGCACCTTGCACTTTTGCATCTGGGACTAACAAAGCCTCATTGTTGTAAAGTCCTAAATTTGGCAACGACTTCTGACTTGAACTAAGAAACCACTATTCACAATGGAAAGAGAGCACATTCACATCAATCAATTCACATCAATCATGTTTAGCAATTGCATAAAGTCATTAATACATGCAAATCAGGGAATAATACGGCAAAAAATTGCACTTCTAGATCTATTAGAGACCCAGTATGGTCCCCAGACTTGCGCAGAGTTGTTTACAAAAACATGTCCAATCGTCAAGGCAACGATTGGCCAGCACTATCGCCATTCCACGGATCATATGGAACTTCCCATTTTAATGGTACATAGTGGGATACAAGATGGTGAGATTCATTATGATCTACGTGTTCGAGGAGGGACTTTAGAGAAAGATATAGGTGAGGCCAGGAAACGGTTAATTTCCATCCAAGAGATTCTAAAAGACATTGATGTACAGCATCCAAAAGAACACGAACAAAAGAAAAATCTTACAGACCACGAAAAGGTGGATACGTACTTTATGCTCTCTGGTGATACTAATTTAGAATGTAAGCTTCAAAGTACACTAGGCAGAGAATTGGGCTTTGCTGCTCATCATGCGATTCATCACATGGCCATGGTAAAAATCATTGCCATTCAAACATTAGGGGTCAAAGAAATTGATTTACCTGCAGATTTTGGTATGGCGCCAAGCACTGTCAATTATTTCCATCAATGAATAAAAAATGAAGTATGATTTGTATAAATAGTGTTTTACGAGTTACACGGATTGTTTCTCTAAATTAGCAGCAAACACCCGACATTGATCCGCAAAGTCATGTTCTCCTAATGATTCATCGTCACCTTCTGTACAAAGTAAATCATATGCAACTTCCACCAGACTAAAGTCACCGGTAGAGGACTTTGTGATAATATCTGTAAGAAGTATTGTTTTTTGTTCTTGTGATATCATTCCTGAAGCTGCGAGTTTTCTTAGGGCAGAAATACAGTTTTGCCGGATGGTACATTTATCACCCTCCTTGGTCTCTTTGGGGGGTAAACTTTGTGGTGTAGCTTTACCATTGATAGCGATAGGTCCTAGTGTGATGATCTTCTTATTAACTGATGGTCTACTCGACGAAGCAGAGGCACCAACATCAATTACTTGACTACCTTCTGCATCGTCATCACTTTCATCCTCCTCGTCATCCTCCTCCTCGTCATCCTCTTCTTCTCTTTCATCAGCATTATTTATCGGTTCAATATTGTTTCCACGAACGACAAAACTTTGAATGCTTCCAAGATCATCATCGTCGTCGCTATCACTTGCGCTCCCGCTGCTCTTGAGAATGTCGTCTAAACCACCAGAAAGTAAATCACTTAAACTTCCTGTAAAGACTCGTTTGACAACTTTCTTTCCTCCTTCTCCTGGTCCTTCTCCGTTCTTTCCGCCTCCCAAACCAACATGACCAGGGATTCCAAGGTTCCCCTCTACGGTATTTTTTCCATTCTCACGCTGAGCGTTCATTACCCGTTTCGCAGCATCACTTTCCGAGTGCCACGAAGCATGGTGATGGATCATGTACCATTTTCCATTCACCTTTCTGAATATATTGGTCGTTACTAGTTTATTCACAAGTTCCATTCCTGGCTTCCCTTTTTTCTCGCTGACAAGACGTTTTCTTCCGCGAACAAAACGCTTCGTATACACCTCTTCGTCACACGTGAGTATGGCTGTCGTTCCTTTGACAGATAACCTAATATTTTCTGGTTCAATTTTATTTTTTTGAAAGGCTTCATTTCCACCCGTAAACATCTCCTTCCAGCTTGCGAGAACATTCTTTGCACCAAAGATCGGTTGATTACTTGGATGAATACATAATGCACTAGCATCTGCCAGCCAAACTTGTTCCATGGCATCATAATCTTTTTGAGAAAAAGCTTTATAAAATGCAGAGTTGACTTGAAGAACACTTCCAATGTCGTCAATGTGCATTTGATTTAACATGATTTTCTTCTTTTGTGCCGCATCGTAATTTCCATTCTCTATGGCATCGTACATGGATGATTCTATATCATGTACTTCCTCTTCAGCGGTGAATTCAGGTGTCTCTGCAGGTAAGGGTGGACTTATGCCTCCTGTAACCTTCTTCAATTCAGCTCCCAAATCAAACGGAGCATCTGGGTCGTTCAATATGGAATCAATTTGAGCTCGCAATTTATACTTTTGTACCTCTTTCTTCAGTTCTTCTTCACTCATCTCTACATCTTCAAAACCTGGAATCGGATTAAATGGAGTCGACCATACTTTTTCATGTTCAATATTATCATCATCAATTTCACCATTCGAATTATTTACAGAAAACAGGACATGATGTCGTGTCCTTTCGTCGTACGTTTTCTGTTGAATTGCATAAGATGAGCTCCATGCGCTGAATCCCGTTGCATTTCTTGAGAAAACTAAAAAGAGAATTCCACTTTGAAACTTCATGTTTCTTTTTTACTAAAATGATGTCGTTAGAAAAAACTCTCTCTATGATCCAATCAAGAGTGTGACTGTAAAGCGAAAATAGAAATCGGAAAGAAAATGAAAAGTTTGAATGAATCACACACACCCACACGCATCAAGAGTCAAGAGTCAGAGCTCTGAGAGAAGAAAAATGTTTCCCGCAAAGCTAAATTAGTAGCTAAAAGGCCGTAAAATGAATGTCTTTCTTGTGAGGCATTTTTGGCGAGAGTTGTAGTACGGTTTGAAAATGAATCAAATCATTTCCTCTTTATACACAAACCATCACCACTTTGATCACATCTTCTACCATGAATGTATTCAGCAGTCCGAAGAAGAAAAATGGTCGTGTTAAAGGTCTAACTCCTCTCAAGTCAAAACAGGGCCATGCAGCTTTTGACGAGGATGTTAGAGACGATGTAAGCATGACAAATAAGGATGACATTGTGCCAACTGTGAGCAAAAAGTCAACATTTGACAGCATTGAAAACGACCCAGAATTTAAAACAGCTAAAATATCTGTCACAGTTCTTGGGATTATGGGGGGTATACTATGCGAGACGAATGGGAAAGCTACCAAACAGATTGATAATCGTAATGCAAGAGTCTTAGGAGATATGCCTGTGATGGCCATTGTCACGGGTTTTAACCAAACAACTCCTACTCAAGTTTCGGCAACGCATGTTCCTAGTATACCTCTCAGCGGGAAAAATATTACTAGAAACGATTCGAAAAAGTTTAATGTGGCAGCAGTATGGCAAATTGATTCTGAACAATTAGATGAACCACAGACACAGTCAACCATGAGTTTTACTCGGCGTATCAAAAAAATGGAGATTGATACGCACGTAGAAGGACAGGAAAAAAGATGCATGTATACTGCTGAGAAGTTAAATCTCGTTATTAGTCTGATGAGAGGGTCTGAAATGATCACTCTAGGAACATGTTTGGTTCACTTTACTGGAATGGAGACGAAGCAAGTGCAACTTTCACTTCCTGTCAAGGTAACCAAAGACGCCGTTCATAGAGCTGTCGGTCTTATCAAGGGGACCAAGATTAAAAAGATGTCAAAAAGTGACAAGCGTAAAAAGGTGAAAGCAGTTAGTTTTGAAGGAGATCCTTGTCGCAGCTATCGACTTGATGAAGATGCTTCCTTAAGTATTCTGTTGAGCAGTCATATTGTAAAACCAAGATTGCAACAAAATGGATCAACTGCTTCTGATGCCAAAATTGGAACAATGATTGAAATTCAACCATCGAGTAGCTCAAGTTCAGGTGGCAATCACAGCACGGAAGAAAGTGAATGCAGTGATGATTCGAATGACTTTGTACCAATCGATGCATCAGCAAGGAATATATTGAATATTCCTAATCTTGGGGCTCCTTATACCCTCAGTCTGATCGACTCCTGTATATTGGGCGAGGATGTATCGAGATATCAGAAAAACGGGCCAAAATCAATGAAGCAGGACACGCCCAAAAGCGCATATTCAATGTCATCCTTTTCTTCGGCCTCGTTTGAAATGAGTGATTAATAGAGAATTGTATGTTTAAGTAATCATGAATGGAAAATCAATAAGACACGTAGATAAGTAATCATGAAGAGATAATAATACATTTTATTTGGAAAAAACAATAACTTATTCAGACAACGAACATTCCAGGCTTCGAAAAGCAAGTGTTAAATATGGACCTGGTTGCTTCTCACTCGTAGGATCATCTTCGGTACGATACATTTCAATCGTACATTCTCCTAAATCCAACTCGATACCTCGTTTTTTATGTAGATCCTGTTCCGATACAACAACATCTTTTTCATATATTTCAGTATGCACAACTTTACTTCTACCTAATTCTCTTGATCCGGATGAAACTTCAGTATGAGGGTCGATTCTTCGCTTCTTTGCTTTGCGTATTATTTTCTTCTTTTGTTTTGCTAATGTGTTTTCCATATCTTCCCATTCACCAGATCGAACTTGCTCCCACATATGAATCTCCCCAACAGGTTTAAGTGCACCCTTGATTATAGCAATTGGTTTCATCGCCACACGTGATGAATGGACCATACATGCTTCCAAAGATGAGATATCAATTTCATCGTTGTTGCTCAAATCGTGGAGAGCAAATGTTAATTCACTTTCCGATGTGGGAGGTCTACCTCGGACGCATACATCTTGGATAATATTATACTTTCGAGGTCTTCCTACTTTTTTCGATGCTGTAAGTCCGACTGGTTGAGACCATTTTGAACCAAGTTTCAAATCCTTTAGGATGTCTTTATTACTGTCCATACCTACAATTATTTCATTCTGATCCAATTCATGTTCAATAATTGATTTCGGAACTACTTCAATGATATGGTGAGACTTTTGTCGTTTTCTTCCATTTGGACCCTCTTCGTTCAATCGTTCAACGGACTGTTCAATTACATTCCAATCGTAACGCCAAAGTGTTTGATTTCTTCTGCCCAACTCATCAAGTATCTCAATTTGATCTTGGATGTATGAATCATTTTTCGGTTTAATTCTTGAAGCAGGGTTTCCGTATAATTGATTCCATGGTCTAATCTTATCGCTCGGAAGGTTCTGTGCACACGGTATGTATGGTGAGGATGAAAGCGAAGGTAAAGGATTCCAATCTGCACTGGTGCCACTTATCTCTGTGGTAGAATGAAGATTACAGGGGTCATGATCTCCAACCAGTTTATTAACCATCACGTAAGGTATCATTCTTGAGTCCTGGGTTATTTGACGTTGTTGATGATGATGAGTAGTTTCATTCTGGTTACTCTCATCTATTGAACTTGTTGAGTCTTCATCGACGAAAGAACTTCCAACGTGAAGATCGTTTATATCATCTCTTTTGTCTATATCCAAAAATTCCCCATTGGATAAAACCAAATGCACCATATTTGAAATTTCGTCATTCACTCCTATGAGTTTATCTGCCCATTTCAATCCAATACGATTTGCAAAATGGTAACATCTTTGAATATCTTCTTCTGTAATTTCATCATCCTGGCTCCGCTTTGACGTGATTTGACGAAGAGCTTCAGCAGCGCACTCATATAGAATGGATCTTATTGTTTTGCATGTGAATATCTGATATGATGACTGAGCATCTGATAGAAAGTTCATACTTGGATGTGTAAAATGGAAATGTCTTGTCTCGTGGATTTTTTGGGTTTTGGGTTTTGGGGTGATCTTTGATCTTTTTGGTCTCTGAGATGATGAAACCACGTCAAGTAGGGTGCGGTGGGTAGTATTTAAAATAGTTGATGATTGCTCATTGATCACAGATCACTGATCACGGATCAGACAACAGTCAAACTGACGATACGAGTTTTTATTATCCATCCATTATTCGTTATTATCAATATGCAAGATGAAATGAATTTATCGGAAAGTGTTCTTTTTGACTTAATTGATGGTCGCGATTGGGAAGCAGCTTATGAGTTTCTTCACGATAATTCTATCGACGATGCATTTAAGAAAAGATCCCTTTTTTACATCATTAAGCACGACGACTATGAAGATTTCGATTATCCGGGTTCAGGTCTTTACTCTGCAACAGGCTCATTTGCAATCAATTTAGCAATATCTTTTCGTGTACCTCTTGATGTCTTCAATAAAATGCTTGAGTTTCTTAGTCCTCAAGATCTTCTTAAACCTGATAAGAATCTAGGGCTGCCACTCAGCTACGCGTGCAGACCAATTCCTCCGCAGTACGACATAATCAAAAGATTGATTGAGTTTTGTGGAAGAGATATTGTCATGTATCTTGATTCAAGATATGATCGTAAAACCGCTTTTTATTGCTTGTGGGAGGAATTTGATCCATTCGGCGGGTTAATACACGACTATTTGTATTATGGGGGTGATGATTATCTAGACAATTTGATTGGTTCCAGAGAAGAAGCACACGAGCTTGCCATCGATACTAAAACGGATGATGAGAAAACGATTCAATGGAAAGTAAGAGAGTTCTATCGTATTTTGATCCCGCATTTCATGAAAGCCTTTCACCTTCTTTTAGATGTTGGAGGTAAAGAAATGATCATGAAAGTCAATCCACTTGTCCTTGATGATTGTGGTTATACACCCATTCATTGTTTTTCCAAAAGAAACACCTTTTATTCATACATTGATGACGCTGTGAAAGCGATGTTAGGCATTGGAGGAAAAGATCTCATAATGTTTTGTCAATCGAATTTAATAGAAGATATGGGGGAAAAAATTGAAGATCCAGTATTGCCAATCATAGAACATGAATATTACTCAACCAATGATACTGGTAGATGCAAATTTTCCATTCACACCGAAAATTGGAAGTTTTTACTTCTATTGGTCCACTACGCAAATGATGTATTTTCATACGCTGATAAATTTCCTTTGCAGATGCTGATTCAGTCCGATTATGTTCCTGAAAAAGTATTAGATATGGCTCTGAAGATCCATCGACGCGAATTATCGAAAAGAGATGATGATGGCAATCTTCCCCTTCATTGTCTTCTAAAAAAGGAATTAAGACCCTCAGGCAAATGCTTCAATAATGAAAATTTTATGGATAATGAAGAGATTCCTGAAGCTGCCAAAGATCCAAAGAAATACTTCAATAATGATTATCTCGATAAGATACTAGATGCTTATCCTGATGCTGCTCACGTTCCTGATAGGCATGGAGATTATCCGATTGTAATGATAGTGAAAGCATCCCTGATCAATCGGACGCCTCTTTGGAATTATGCTATTTCAAAGCTTCTACCAGCACCTCCTCATATACTGGAAAGGAATGAAAACTTCATGAATTTACATGTCTTTCCAATGATTGCTGTCGCCTTCAAACAAAACGCTTTGAATAAAGAACAACGCCTTGAAGATCTTTCACTTCTTTATCAATGTATTCGCTCCCTTCCTGAATTTTTGATTACAAGTATATGAGATATGTAAAATCTCCATTTTTGAAGATAATTGGATGGTGAGGTTTTATCGGATGAAATGCAGACGAAAATAGATTATCATCACTTAGAACTTGCGCAACATGTATTAGGAGGCAATTGTGTCATTGGTCTTTGCAGTCAGTTTCAAGAAAGTCTTCGCCGATTTGCAAAGTATTTTGATTGGTCCTGATAGCATAAAAGTATGTAGTGACAAACTTGGCATCAATACGAAAACGGGGTCGCCAGGAGATGAAACATTCATACTTGGAAAGATTGGGGAAGAGGTTGACAAAGCTATTTATGCAGAGGGGACGGAACTTAATG
>Ga0213868_10006619_pt1 | contig 10194 bp, 7 predicted proteins | sample PICome_9_FD_160087 | JGI IMG/M metagenome (GOLD analysis project Ga0213868, IMG submission 160087) | Coastal seawater microbial communities near Pivers Island, North Carolina, United States - PICO127 | ecosystem: Environmental > Aquatic > Marine > Coastal | place: USA: North Carolina | collected...
CCGTCTTGGTGTTCGATCACTTCAAATCCGTCGCCCAGCAGCAATTGACGTTCGCGGGGGCCATCCTTGGAGCGCAACAAATCGACGGCGGGCACGGCTACCTCGTAGGGGCGGGCCTCGGCATAGGTTGGCGCTTCAACCTGTCCTCGCAACGAGATATGCGCCGTACGCGGGGTGGCGAATGTTAGGCGGCGGTCAGTTTGCTCGAGGGCGGTTTGCGGAATATCGGTCATAGTTTGGCCCCCAGCATTTGAGGCAAAGCCGCCAGAATGGCGCGCGCGCCTTGGCCTACTCCGCCCTTGGGCCGCGCGGGGGACGATGTGGGTTGGTGGCCATAAATGTCAAAATGCACATAGGCAGGATTTGCGACAAAGCGGCGCAAAAACAGGGCGGCAGTGGTGGACCCGGCAAAGCCGCCCGATGGCGCGTTGTCCAAATCGGCGATCCCCGGCTCGATCATCGCCTCATACCCCGGCCACAGCGGCAAGCGCCACACCGGGTCGCGCGCCTGCGTGCCTGCATTTGACAAGGCGGTCGCAAAGCTCTCGTCATCGGTGAAAAACGGGGCCAAATCGGGGCCAACCGCGACGCGCGCTGCACCCGTTAGTGTGGCCATGGAAATCACCAGATCGGCCGGTGCCTCATCTGCGCCCACCTCATCTGCCAGCGCCAAAGCATCGGCCAGCACCAGTCGCCCTTCAGCATCGGTATTGTTCACCTCAACCGTTAGCCCTTTGCGTGAGGTCAGAATATCGCGCGGGCGCATCGCGCTGCCGGAAATGGCGTTTTCCACGGCGGGGATCAGCACCCGCAAACGCAGTTTCAACCCAAGCGCCATGATCATATGCGCAAGGCCCAGCACCGTGGCCGCCCCGCCCATATCCTTTTTCATCAGCAACATGCCGGCGGAAGGTTTGATATCAAGACCGCCCGTATCAAAGCACACGCCCTTGCCCACCAACACCAGTTGCGGGCCAGTATCGCCCCAGCGCATATCCAGCAAACGCGGCGCGCGCGTAGACGCGCGGCCCACGGCATGGATCATCGGAAAATTTTGCACCAGCAAATCATCGCCGCGCGTCACCGCAACCTTTGCGCCGTGCTCGGTTGCCAGCTTGCGAAACGCGACTTCAAGCTCGTCTGGCCCCATGTCTGATGCAGGCGTGTTGATCAGATCGCGGGTCAGGGTTTCACCTTGCGCTATGGCCAGCAAACGCGCGGCATCAACCCCTAGTGGCGCCTGTAGGCGCGGCAAAGGTGCTGCGGTTTTGGTGGGACGGTAGATGTCAAAACGGTACTGCCCCAAAAGCCAAGCCAGAACTGCCTCCTCCAACGCCGCATCTGTCAGGGTGGTTTCAAAATGCCAATCGCCTGCTGGCAAGGCAGTGGCCGCAGGCGCTACGCCAAACCGCGTCCGGTTTCGCGCCGTTGGCGTGCCGTAACCCACCACGGCCGCAGCAATTTGGCCAGTGGCGTCGGGCAGCAGCAAAACCGCCCCCAAGCTTGCCGTAAACCCGTTTGCCGTGACCCAACGGGTCGTCGCTTCGGGTTGGGTCGCAAGCCAAGCCTGCAAATCCGCTTCTGCCACAATGTGCAACGGGCAAGAGGGGCTGGCGGCAGGGGCAAATTCGGGCATTGGCGAGACTCCACTTAATCGCAGTTAAGCAAACCCTAGGCGGTTTTGGCCTGCGCCTTAATCCCCTAAATCATGCACCCCGTGCGATTTTTCACCCCAAACCGCCGCGTTTCGCCCCACAACCTTAGATTTGCAGGTCTAACGCGCCTTTTTCGGTTGCCAAAGACCCTTCGGCCACACGGACCAACCGCGCCCAAACCGCCGAAAAAGCGGTCGGATCGCCGCCTTCCAAACAACTGCGTGCATCATTTGACACGGTGCCAAGGCTTACCAGCCCCAGTTGCACCGCCATCCGTTCTAACCGCCGCAACTGGCGCGCAAGGTCAAGCGTATTGTGCGCGCGGACCTGCGTGGCGATTCCCGACATGATCAACGCCAATTCGCCTAGCGCACGGTTCACCACCTCTTCGGCGGCATGCGTGCCCATGGACCGATAGATCAATGCGATCGGTTCGGCATCTTGATAAATCCTGTCTTTTGGCCTGAAATCCACTATCGTCCCGGATATCTTGTTTGTCATGTCACCCTCACCTTCCATTCACACCCATCGTCAGCATGGCCAAAGGTGTTGAAGAAAAGGTTGCCGTCCGCCAACGAAACCTCTCGAATTTTCGTAAAGCACGGCGTACTAGGCAATGACGCCCCAAAGGAGCCACCGATGGACCACGCCAAATTGCTGCCTTCCTACCTAATCCAGCGCTATCACGGCTGGAAAGCCACGGCCTATGCCGAAAATCGGGCGTGGTATCGGCGCTTGGCAGAATCGGGGCAGCACCCGCGTGCGATGGTGATTTCATGCTGCGACAGCCGGGTGCATGTGACGTCGATTTTCGGCGCGGATGAGGGTGAGTTTTTCATCCACCGCAATATCGCCAATCTCGTGCCGCCCTATACGCCCGATGGCAAAAACCACGGCACCTCGGCTGCGGTGGAATATGCCGTGATGGCGCTGAAAGTTGCGCATGTGGTTGTGCTGGGGCATTCCAACTGCGGCGGCGTAAAAGGATGCCATGACATGTGTTCTGGCCATGCGCCGGAACTGTTGGAGGCATCCAGTTTTGTCGGTCGCTGGATGGATATTTTGCGCCCCGGATATGAGCGGGTTGCCCATATCGAGGAAAGCCTGCGGGCGCGGGCGCTGGAAAAAGAAGCGGTTGTGATCAGTCTGGAAAACCTGATGACCTTCCCGTTTGTGAAAGAGGCGGTCGAGGATGACCGCTTGACGCTGCACGGCCTATGGACCGATGTGGGCGAAGGTGGCTTGGAACAATACGACCCGGCCAAGGGCGGGTTTTTCGGGGTTTGAACACCCGGAAGGGGCGGTAGGCTACACCCACAACCCCGTTTACCCTCTCAAAACCGCCCGCTGCTCAACTCTTTTCCTTCAGGCCAGCTTTCGCGCGTCGACAAGGTAATCTCTTGCGTTTGTCCTGCAGGGACCGTCAGATTCCATGCCAGTACGCCGCGCATGTCATCCGCATCGGTTTCGGTCACGGGTGGGTCGGCAGTGAAGGTGATGATCAGGTCTTCCTGTTCGGAATGCGGGATCACATCCATCACGCGCAGGGGCCAAGCTTCATCCGTCAGGTTTTCAACTGACAGCACGGCGGTTTCTTCAATCTGGTTGGATTTGGAAAATATGCCCCGGTCGCCTTCGGCCCGCGCAGGAATGGTACGTTTCAGGCGCAAGCCTTGGATAGCGCCAAAGCCCAAGCTCGCCTTGGCGCCCGGTGCAATGGTTTCCAGCTCGGTCTGCCCCATTCGCGCGCCATCACGGGTTAGCGTGGCTGGGCCGGGCAACAAAATCTGACCGCTGTCATTGGTAAACTCGGCCATCATAAAGGCCGTTGCATCATAACGGGGAACCGCGCGCGCCTCGGCGGTTGCGGGCAAAATGACCTGATCCAAGGTCAGCCGCAGATTTTGCACACCATCGGCAATATCGACAGGCTGCGGGTAGACATAGGTCACGATATCGCCTTGGAACGCGACAGCCGCCATCACAGGCTCTGCCATAGCGCCCATATCGGCCTCGGCAATCGGCGCGGCTGCCTCCATCGGGCTGCGCGACAGTTTCGCCAGTTCTTGCGGATCATCAATTCGGTGCAGCTCTGGCCAAAGGCGCGTGGGGTCGGGGGAATTGCTGGGTTGGGCCGTCGACAAAGTCAGTGCGACATCTGTCCAATCCTCGCCCGTGAACTGCGACACCAAGAACGAGCGGTCAAGCACGACCTGTCCTGCGTCACGGTTCAGCGCCATGTCATAGATCGGTGCCCATGTGGCGTTGCCCAAAAACTGCGTCACCTCGATTTCGGTGGGCCCTTCGGCCGCGACCGATAGCGCAAGGGAGAGGGCCGCGTAATCCTTGGCGGGAATGGTCAGCGCATCTAAGGCGGCCTGCGCGGCAGCTTGCGCCTCGGTCGCCTCTTTTAGCCTCTTTTGCGCGGCGGGCAGGTCTGCACGCGCAGCCAAAGCGGATTGTGACGCGGCCAGCACCTCGGCCCCGATCATCCGGGCGGTGCTTTGCAAGGTTTCGGTATCAGCCTTGGCATCGCTCGCCCCCAAACGGCCCAAATAGGCGATCTGGGCGTTTGCCGCTTCAATCCTTGCGGTCACACCCTCAACCGACAATTGGGCCGTAGTGGTGGCATCAATGGCGGCCTCAAGTGCGGCCTCAGCCGCGATTTGAGCGGCAGATTTAATGGGATCGCGGATAGGTAAACGGCCTGTGCGCAAGGCATAAGACCCGATTTGCACGCCCTCAGCCGGGGTTAGCCGTAAGGATTGCGGATCGGTACCTTGTGGCAAGTCGGTGATCACCACATCATGCAAACCCGTAGGGGCCGAAAACTCCACCATACGGGTTAGAACTGCCCCTTGCGGAAACACTGTGACGGCGGTGATTTTGCTTTTGGCCATAATGGTTTCGGCCTGCAAAGGGGCTGCCATAACCAGTAATAGTCCGAATACATAACGCATATTGTGCCCACCCTTTAATCTTGCCCAATAACCCTACGCTGCGCGGGGCAAAACGCAAGCCACCCCACGCGTCGCCCATAGTACATTAAAAAACACCCGTCCGGAAACGGGTGTTTTTGTAATCTTACAAACAGGCGCAGCCAATCAGCCCTTTTTCAGACACCGCACGCCCAGCACTTCGGCGATTTGTACGGCGTTCAACGCAGCACCTTTGCGCAGGTTATCGGACACGCACCAGAGGTTGATGCCGTTATCAATCGTACTGTCTTGGCGAATACGGCTGATAAATGTCGCATAATCGCCGACACATTCCACCGGCGTCACATAGCCACCGTTTTCACGTTTATCGATCACCATGATCCCTGGGCTTTCGCGCAAGATATCACGGGCTTCATGCTCGTCCAAGAATTCCTCAAACTCGATGTTGATCGATTCCGAATGGCCCACAAACACAGGCACGCGCACGCAAGTCGCGGTGACCTTGATGTTTTTGTCGAGGATCTTTTTCGTCTCGGCGACCATCTTCCACTCTTCTTTGGTGGAGCCGTCATCGAGGAACACATCAATATGCGGGATTACGTTGAACGCGATCTGCTTGGTGAACTTTTTAGGCGGCTTGTTATCCGTCGGGTTATAGATGCTCTTGGTCTGGTCCCACAGCTCATCAATGCCCTCTTTGCCAGCGCCCGACACGGATTGATAGGTGCTGACCACAACCCGCTTGATCGTCGCGCGGTCATGCAAAGGCTTCAACGCCACAACCATCTGCGCGGTCGAACAGTTCGGGTTCGCGATGATCATCTTTTTCGTATAGCCGAAAATTGCATCAGCATTCACCTCGGGCACGATCAACGGCACATCGGCATCATAGCGGTAGAGGCTGGAGTTATCGATGACAACACAGCCCGCTGCCGCCGCCTTGGGCGCATAAATCTTGGTCGCATCCGACCCCACGGCGAACAGCGCAATGTCCCAGCCGGTAAAATCATGGGTATCAAGGTCTTTGCATTTCAGGGTCTGGTCACCAAAACTGATCTCGGTTCCCATGGATTTGCGCGACGCAAGTGCGACAATCTCATCCACCGGAAACTCGCGCTCGGCGAGGATATTCAGCATTTCGCGGCCCACGTTCCCCGTGGCCCCAACGACAGCGACTCTATAGCCCATTTTGGTCTCCATTTTTACCCGTGCCGCGCCTTACCGCAAAGGGCGCGCGGGGGAAAGGGCCTTTGCGATAAGGCGTCAATCGGTGCGGTCTTCGGCAAACAGATAAATGCACAAGGCAAGAGCCACCAAAACGGCATAGAGCGCGAAAATCATCGGGAAGGCTTGGGCAGGCGTTTGGGTCAGGGCCATGTGGTCATAAACCCGGCCTGTGGCCATTTGCATCAGGCCCGTTGCCCCAATGCCGAAAAAGTTCAGCAAGGTCACACCGCGCCCCACCAAGTGGGGCGGAAAGAACGCACGACCATGCGCCATAATCATGGGGAAGGACGCGCCAAAAAAACCGATGGCCGCCAGTATCAGCGTGCTGAACAAAATGGAGTTTTCGGGGTAAAGTGTAAGGGCGATCAAGGCCAAAAGCATCACGCCATTACCACCAAAAATAAGCCATTTGCGCGTGCCAAAAACGCGGTCCAAAGGTCCATAGGCCAGATTCCCCAGAACCATTGCGATACCCATAACCAAGGTCACCTGCCCAATGCCAGGGCCATCAAGGCCAAAAATCTCGCCCAGGTAAGGGCCGGCCCATAGGCCGCGCAGACCCGCAGCAGGAAGGTAGTTCACGGCCATAATCGGCAAGATCAGCCATAGCGCCGGAATGCGTAGAATATCCAGAACTGATCCGCGCTGTCCGGCTGGCAAGCGCACAGGATCCCGCACGAGCAGTGCAATGGCTGCAGCCACGCACAAGCTGATTGCGGCCAGCCCCCATAAGGTGCCACGCCAACCCAGCATTTCAACCGCAAAGGCCAAGGGCAGCGAACTCGCGATATTCCCAAGTGACCCGATGCCAATCACCATCCCCGCCAAAGTACCAAAAACCCGCGCCGAAAAGGCTCGGGCGAAAATGTAATAACTGGCCATCAGCACGGGCGAGCAACCAATCCCAATCAATGCCATCGCGGCTTGCACCTCAAACGCAGATCCCGCGACCGCGAACAAAGCCGCCCCACCCGCACCGCCAATCGAAAACAAAACCGCTGCTGTGGCGCGCGGCCCCACTCGGTCCAAGGCAACCCCGACCGGAATTTGCATCGCGGCAAAGGCTATAAACCACATCCCCGACGCATCCGCCAAATCCGCCGCCGACACCCCAAGTTCGCCAATCAGAACAGGGCTCATCACTGCCAAAAAGGCGCGATAAAACTGGCTCAGCACATAGGCCAAAACCAAACTGACAATCCCTGCCTTCATCCCGCCCCCATTTCATCTTGGCACAAATACCTAAAGTGTCCTCCAAAGCCAATGCTCCAAAGCCGCACCGCATCAGCGCCGTTCAAGGGGGCTCGATGCCCCCTTGAACGGCTCCCCAGCTAGGCTGCCACAAGCTCCGCACGCCGTTCCTTGATTGGCAAATGCACCAGCGCCGAAAACGCCCCGATCCCCACACCAATCCACCAAACCAGCGCGTAATCCCCGGTCAAATCATACATCCGCCCACCCAGCCAGACGCCAAGGAAAGACCCCAGCTGATGGCTGAAAAACACAAACCCATAAAGCGTGCCCATATAGCGCAGCCCGTACAGATGCGCGACCAAACCGCTGGTCAGTGGCACGGTCGCCAACCACAAGGACCCCATCACCAATGAGAAAAACAACACGCTCGCAGGCGTCATCGGCAGCAGAATAAACGCGGCGGCGGCAATTGTGCGGCCGGTGTAAATCGCCGCCAACAGGTATTTCTTGGAATAACGTTTGCCGAGCCAGCCTGCGTAAATTGCACCTGCGATATTCGCCATTCCGATCACGGAAATCGCCACCGCCCCCAAGGCCGAGGTACTAGAAATCCCAATCCCCGCCAAATAGCCTGCAGGATCAATCGGGCCGCACATCTCGGTGATAAACGCCGGAAAATGCGCGGTGATGAACCCAAGTTGGTAGCCACAAGAGAAAAAACCCAAAAAAATCATGATGTAACTGGGGTCACGAAACGCGCGTTTCAGCACGGCGCCAAGGCTTTCTTGCAGCTCTGCCTTTGTCGCGGTGATGGGCGCGCGCAGAAAGGGCAACGCAAACAGCACCGACAAAATCACCACGGCAAAGATGCAAAACACCGTTTGCCAGCTATAGGTCTGCAATAAAAACTCGGCCGCTGGCGCGCCAAACACTTGGCCTGCCGATCCAGCAGCGGTGGCAATGCCCAGCGCAAGGCTGCGGTTTTCATCAGATGTGGCGCGGCCCACAATCGCCAAAATCACGCCAAACCCGGTGCCCGCAATGCCAAAGCCGACCAGAATTTCCAGAAGCCAATGCTGTCCTGGCGTTACTGCCATCGACGACAGCACCAACCCCGCTGCATAAAGGATAGCCCCCGCAATAATCGCGCGGCGGTCGCCGAACCGTTCGGCCAAAGCGCCAAAAACGGGCTGCCCCACGCCCCATGCAAGGTTTTGAATCGCAATCGCCATCGAGAAATCGGCGCGCATCCAGCCAAATTCTGCGGCAATCGGAATTTGGAACACGCCAAAGCTGGCCCGGATCGCAAAGTTCACCATCAAAATAGCACAACCCGCGATCAGCACGGGCGTGAACAGGGCAGATTTGGTCATTTTATGGCTCCGGGTTTTACTGGTCGGAACCTTTGCGTTTTGTGACCCGCAGGGTCAATCGCGGAATTGTGCGGGGTGCAATTGCAGTCCGTGATGGATCAGTCCCAAGCGACCCCCGCAGGCGGCAAGGTGCGGCCCTCGTGCGTGACAGGTGTCGTACCATAGTTGAACCAAAACCTATGCGTACCCGATTGGCGGCAGCGCAAGCCATCTGGCAACGGGGTCGGAACAATCCCTTGTGCTGCGCAAATGCGGGTCAGGATACGCGCCAGCGCCGCCTCATCCGGCAGGCCAGCCAGATAGTGCAGCCCGCCACTTGCCATCAGCGCGGGCCAGCCGTCGGCTGTGGCCTCAACCACCGTTGCCCCCCCTTCCAGCTTTTCGCGCCACAAGGTGAAATTGCCCCCGTCCGCCAGCGGTACAGGCAGGTCAGGCGGCAGGGTTTCAACCCGTGCGACAATACAGCCCAAGCCCGGCAGGTTGGGCGGCAAAGGCGTGGGAATGCTGAAATCTGCGGTTTTGGAATTGGTGCGCGGGCCGATCAGCGCTGCCCCTTTATGGGTAGCAAGGGCTGCCATCAACGCAGGCGGCAGCGTGGCAATCGCGGGGGCGAGGACCAGTTTATAAGCGCTTAGATCGTCCGTGTCGGGTGGCAAGATATCAACCGACAGGCCAAGACGGCGCAGGCCTTTGTAAAAGCCAAAGACCACGTTAAAATAGTCAAACCCGCGGCCCTGTGGTTGCGTGGCCCAAGCCCAAGCGGATGCATAATCAAAGATCAAGGCGATCGGGGCTGCGGTTGTTTCCACGTCCGGCATTTCGGCCAATTCGCGCGCCACTTCGGCCGCGGCGTGATAGGTAGGGGCGGGTTCGCTATCGGGGCGCAACATGCCCGCGTGCATTTGTTCTTGGGCAAAAGGGGCTTGGCGCCAGCGGAAATAGCACACAGCCTCGGCCCCATGGGCGAATGCCTCCCACGCCCAAAGGCGCGCCATGCCAGGTAATGGATCGGGGTTGTAGGGTGCCCAGTTCACGGGGCCGGGTTGTTGTTCCATGATCCACCAGCGGCCCCCGGACGCGGAGCGTCCAGACCTCATGGCACCAACGGCGCGATAAAGATCATGGTGGAAGGCTTGGAAATCAGGGTCGCCTTGGCGCGCATAGCTGAGCTTATGGTCTGCAGTTGCGGCGATCCGGTCGGATAGAAACCCCAGCGGATAGCTGTCCCACGTCGCGATATCGAGGTCTGCACCCGTGGCGAAATGGTCGAAATCCACGACCGCGCCCATGTAATTATGCGATATCGGCGCGGGGGAATGGCGCCGGATGATGTCGGTTTGCACGCGGTTAAAGCTGACCACTTGATCTGAAGAAAATCGGCGAAAATCCATGACATGGGCCGGGTTTGCCTCGGTCACGGTCAGGTTGGGCAGGCCGATATCGGCGAAATCCGTATATTCCATCGACCAAAACACATTGCCCCACGCACGGTTCAACGCATCGGGCGATTGGTATTTCTGGGCCAGCCAATCGCGAAAGGCGTGCAAGGCGGCATCAGAATAGCTGACCGTGGTGTCATGGCAGCCGTATTCATTATCGGTTTGCCAAGCGCTAACCTTGTGGCCGTAGCGTTTGGCCAATTCCGTGGTGATGAGGGCAGATTCTGCGCGGTAGCCCGCATGGCTGAAACAATAGTGACGACGAGAGCCAAATCCGCGTGTGTGGCCTTGCGCATCAAGCGCCAGCATCTCGGGGTGGCGGTCCACCATCCAGCGCGGCGGCGTGGCAGTGGGAGAGCCGAGCACG
>Ga0213868_10006621_pt1 | contig 10193 bp, 6 predicted proteins | sample PICome_9_FD_160087 | JGI IMG/M metagenome (GOLD analysis project Ga0213868, IMG submission 160087) | Coastal seawater microbial communities near Pivers Island, North Carolina, United States - PICO127 | ecosystem: Environmental > Aquatic > Marine > Coastal | place: USA: North Carolina | collected...
CCGCCACCTGTTGTTGTTGTAGTACCTGCTATTGGATCTACATAGCCAGTTCCACCAGCTGTCAACGTAATAGGACCTACAACAGAAGTTAAAACCACTACCGCGTTTTGAGTTCCACCGGGAATTACTATTTGAATAAAGTCGTTTACATTGTAACCCGTGCCACTATTTATAATAGTAAATGTTACAACCGAAGTATCAGTAGCTGACGCAATTGAATCAACGCGTATAGTCATACCTGTACCAGCTCCTCCAGAAGTATTATATGTCGTGCCAGCTACATAACCTTGACCTCCATCAGTTAAAGTAGCAGCTGAATCGCTAGAGTCTTGATTATTAGGATATAAATATGTTAAACCTACCGCTCCTTTAGGAACATAAAACGCTTGGTCTTGCGTTAAAGTATTATTAGTTACAAATGCATAAATACTATTTTTATTGTCGCTAGGAAGCACACCAATAAACTCTGAGTCATCTTGAAAATCTTCAAAAGTATTAATACCATTTACACTAATGTCTTGTAAAAGTTGATTACCTAAAACAGTTTGAAGTGTTCCTACATTTCCTTCAGAACTTCCATCTCCTTGAGATTTGTTTATAGAAACATTTAAAGCGTCTCTATATTCACCCTCAGGCATTAACCTATCATCGAGATCTTTATTCATTTTAGATCTCAAAAAGCTATTTTTAAATTCTGCCATTAAATTTTAGTGTTTTATCCATTTAGATTTACCTCGCATAACTTGTACTATTTCATCAAGCTTTATGTTAGATAATCTTATTTTAGCATTTCTAAGCTTAGCGCTTCTGTCTCTTTTTAGCCTCATTACATCATTTGGGTTTTGACCAGCTCTTACAGACACTATATTATATAGTATAGACGCGTATAGAGCGTCTTCTGCGAGTTTAGGTACTTTACTGTCACCGTCATGAGCCAAACCATCAGATATGTATTCTAGCACAATTAACTTATTTGCTAATTCATTTGAAAAAGACATTTTACCTTCTCTATGGTTCATGCTAAACCAACCGTTTATTTGAGAAGTTTGTGGGTCTAAACCATATAACTTACCTGTGTTAAAATTACCATCAAAACCATATAAATTCCACCAATAAGCAAAATCATCAAAGTTGTTTAGTAGGTTAAAGTTTAATAAATTTAAATTAGCATTTTTCCAACGATCTTCTGTTATTGAAGTTCCTTCTAAGTTTTCACCAAAATTATCTTGAGTTGGAATACCGCTAGAGTCTTGTATTGGATTATTGTATGGATTTATTGTAAGATTGTTTACAGGGTATATAATTCTTTTTATACCTAATTCATCTATTCTAGAGACTTGTACATAGTTGACATAATCTTGAGGAAGTGCTATACTGAGCGAAGGCGGTACTGTTAATTCTTGAGAGTGTATACTTTTCAATGTATCATAACTAAATTCTTGCAAAGATCTTTTGGCAAAGAATAATACATCAGATTTTTTAGCGTTTTGTAATATTTTACCGTCACCTACATAACCAACCATAAAGTTATCTATAGCATCGTTTAAAGTTATATACTCATAACCTCCATAGTTTTCTTCTACAGTATCACCAAAAGCATCAAAACCAGTTCCAGCAGCGGTATTACCGTATTTACCACCATCTAATGTTTTTAACTGAACTACTAAATAATGGTTTATTGTTAAAGAATCGGCTATTTTTATAACATTATTTGTTACTGTGTAAGAACTTGTGTATTCTGTAAAACTACCTGGTAAGCCAGTAGAACTTGTATAAATCTTAAAGTTGTTTAAAGCATAGTCTACGTTGTTTGGATCAAAATTACCAAAGACTAAATCCGTGTCAAAAGTTGTAGTAAACTCTTGGTTAACTCCAGTAGATGGTATTAAAAAAGGCTGCGCACCTTGGTAATACTGTTGATTTGTTTCTGTTACTAAACTCATTTATTTAAGATTTTAAATTTACTTCAGTTGCTTGAGCCTCTTGAGCTGCTACATCTATAATAGTAGGATCGTTTATAACAACACCAAAATACTTTAATATATTTATAATTATATTGTTTTGTTCAGATATGTCTAATTGAAAATCTACAGAAGAAGAATTATTTCCAACACTTTTAAATATATATTGACCCACTGTACCTATATTAAAATCCCAGTTTGGCGTAGTAGGATTGGTAAGACAGTTTACAGAAACAGTATCATTTGCAGCAAATGGAGAAGGAGATATTTTTAAAACTAATGAACTAAAAATATTTAAAACAAAAGTAGCATCATTGTTTCCACCGCTTATAGTTATTATATCACCTGGATTGTACCCTGTCCCAAAATTTAAAATATTAAAAGAAGAAATAGAACCTCCTATGTATACAACATTTGCTATTTGCAAACCAGTTCCACTACCGCCTATAGTTGCGCCTGTTGCCGCCGTGGTATTATAACCAGATCCAGCGTTTGTTAAACTTCCGAAACCTAAGGCTACGTTGCTGTTTGTTGTGTAAAATATAGGGTATTGTTTTGTAGGAGATGTTAGTTTTGATCTTGTAATTTTATCAAAATCTTTTTTACTAACTAATTGAGTTATAGAGTCATATTGAGGTTGACCAGAGTATTTAGTAATTACTTCACCTATTTTATATATTGTGTTAGGCGTGTTGTTATAATAACAATCATTAGAAGAATTATATGTAAATAAAATTTCTTTTTCAAAAGGATACAACTTATAGGCTATATCTTTATACATATTAAAAAACTCTGTATCGTTTTGAGTGTTGTTTTGTATTTGACGATTAACTTGATTACCGTCAGGAAAGTAAGATTGAAATATTTCTTTTTGTACTAAATCGGCAATACTTCCAAACTCTGAAGGAGTTACGTAACCTCTTTGTTCTTTGTTTAATATATACAAGACTGTTTGATATACTGTATTTACGCTTACTGCCATATTAATTTTTTATTATACTATAAAGGCGGCCGAAACCGCCTATATTATAGTATCACTTGTTTTTATAGTTTTTTATCTATAGATTTATAGATCTCAACACCTTCGTCTGTTTTTAAGAAAGCAGCAAATGCTGAGTAAGGGTTTTCATCAAAAGGCACGTTCATTAATTTTCTGCCGTTTGATCCCCATGTAAATGTTCTTTGATCAGGCGATAAATTAATTATACCAATTTCAGTAGCTTTAATAGCTATATTTCTTAATTGAACATTATCATCATTAGCTAAGCTAATAAATAATTGTGGGCTATTTCTAGCAAACAAAAGAATATCTCTTTTTACTTCTTTAGAGCTCATATTATTTACTTCAGAGCCTTTTTCAACTCTTAAAATAGCTTCTGCTTGATCTATATCCATGTTTCTAGCCGCATTTAAAGCGTCAATCTGAAGATCTAATATATCTAATTGATCTATAGCTTGTTCAACTGCGCTAAATTCTTGATACATTTTACCCTTTAATGGGTGATATAAAGAAAGTAGTTTTTGTAAATTTTGTTTTTCTTTTGGAACTTTTAAATCGCCGTCTTTAAACATAATGTGACCAAGTGTTGCTTCACCTTTTTGTTCTTCTACAAATGGTGAATCTTGATTAGTTGCATATCTAATTTCTTTTTGCTTACCTGTATTTTTATCAAAATACAATAAAGCGTGTTTTCTAGTATGCTTACTTGGTATTGTAAAAGTTAAAGGAGATTTATTATTTGTTAAATAATAAAATCTATCTTTTATTTCCCACGCATTTTTTGCGGGTTTTTTTGGTGTTTTTGTAACCACAGGTTGAGGTGCAACCTCTACATTTTCTACTGCTTGAGCTTTTTTAGCCATGATATAATAAAATTAAATAGTTAATAAAATAATACCCCGCCCGAAGACGGGGATATTATTAAGTTTGAATCATTATTAGATTCCTTTGAATAATACAAAGTTGTTAGCAGCTTGTGTTACTAAACATCTTTCAGATAGGAAGTTTACTTCCATAGCATCTAATGTAGATGTAAACGCACCACCAGCAGAACCAGTCAACCAAGACTTCATACGACGATCATCAGCTTGTGAAGCTCTGTATCGTACATGTAAGAAAGGTCTACGGATGTTAGTTCCTAACACTTGATCGTATACAGTTGAAGTTCCAGCAGGTATTAATACACCTTCGATAGAATTAATTCCGTCGATAGCGCCACGAGTTGAAGCATCATTTAAGTATTTCCAATCAGTTTTGTAGAAATCATAAGAACCTCTTCTGAAACCGCTGAACCCTAAGTTCAATGCCATTTCTTCTGAGTTTTCAAATAATCCAAATGCAGTACCACCAGCAGCACCACCAGAAATTGCAGCTAACATATCATCAAAATCCAAAGCAGTTTGTCTTTGTAAGAACAGCATGTTTTCTTCAATAGCACCTTGAGTATCTAAGTTTTTAAGAATAGCATCAAAGTCATCGATTCCAGCAGCAGCAGTAAATCCTACTTGTACATTTCCACGATCTTCAATAGCAGCAAATAAACCTTCAGATCCAGGTAATTTTGCAGCACCAGCTAAAGCTGATTTTTCAGATTCTACCATAGACATCTCTAAGTAATCTTCAAAACGTAGTCTTGTTTCAGACTCAGCTTTTAAATACCATAAATATCCAGAAGCACCATCTTCAGTTGCAACTTCTACCCATCCAATTTGTGCCATATCAGAACCAGATACTACGTACTGACTTCTAATAATAATTGGAGTGTTTGAAAATTGAGTAAACTGAGGATCTACTGATACATAACCATCAGTTGGATTTCCAGCGTCTACTGTGTTTCTATCTAAAGCCACACCTTTTTCATAAGCAGAACCATATACAAATACTTTAACAGATCCAGATGTAAAAGCTGAACCAGCTGTATTTAGGTTATTACCGTTAAACAATGAAACAGTAATACTACCAGCAGTCGCACCTTGAACACCTACTGTACTTGCAGTTACAATAGCTTTACCTTCTAACCCAGTAACAGGATCTAATATAACAACAGTATCATTTTTTGATATTACATTTTGTATAGTAGTTATTGTAGCAGCAGGAGCAACAGTAATAGTGTTATTACCAGCGCCACTAAGAGTACAATCTTTATAAGAGATGTGTAATCTGTTTTGCTCAGACCAAATCACTTGATCAGATGTCATTGGCATTTCAGCGCCAACCATTCTTAAGAATCCAGATAACGTTCTGTTTCCATAACGCTCTACTTCTTGTTCATAAACTTCAGGTAAATACTGCTGAGCAAATGTGTCAGTGTTTCCAGCACCACCGTCATTAAATTTTAAGTAGTTACTATTAGTAATCTCTTGTGTTTGAGATGGAATAATACTACCAAATTGAGGAGTTAAACTCATAATTTTAAGTTTTATTAGTTAAATTTTTTAGTTTTTATTTTTAATTTTGTAGAATCAGCACCTGAAATTGCTTTAACTTTAAATCCATCAATAAACACATCTCCTTGAGTAGTTCTAGCTTTAGTGTCACTCAAGTTTTTTGATTTGTTTACAACGTCTTTTACAGCGTCTGCTTTTCCTTGCTCATAAAAATGAGAGGCAATTTTATCTACATTTTCAGCAGCATACATAGCCTTGTGATAACCATTGACATCTTTAACATTACCATTTTCGTCTAGGAACTTCCCAACGAGGTTTGTTATATTAGACTGGTTTTCTGCAACTTTATCTTTGTTTTGAATGTTATACTTATATTTCTTTTCACCAACACTGATATCAAAACCTTTGAAATCATTGCTAAAAAGCTTTTTTGTATTATCTTTAAACAATTGATGCTGTTGCTCAGCTTGTTCTTGCTCCTTGTTATATCTATTGAAAAAATCCATAGCTTTTTGTTGTTCCTGAGTAACGCCCGGTCTCAACTTGATCTCGTCGTAATACTTACTCTTGGTTTCCTCTAAAAAGTTTTTGGCTTTTGCAACTTCTTCTTTAAACGCAAGTTTCTTTTTGCGTATATCCTTATCTTCGTCTATTTCTTCATCATAGTCAAAATCTTCTAACAAAAGATCAAGATCTTCAGAATCTAAATAAGGTTTATTTTTTTTGTAATACTCTTTGATAAGAGTTTTATCGTCTATGTTACTGTAATCAGCATTTAGACGAGTATAATCTTCTATTGTCCCACCAGTTTCTTCCATAAATGAAACTAGCTTTTCAATATTCTCTGGCAATGGTTTGCCTAATACTTTTTCATCTCTTATAGCCTCTTTAACTTCAGCTTCAACCTGTTTAACTTCAGCTTCTGTTACTTCTTGGATCGGAGAAAACCCTTCAACATTCTCGTTGGACTCTTGTACAGGTTCTCCCATCTCTGCGCTATCTCCGGATGGTTCTTCCACAGATACCTTCTTTGTTTCTCCGATTTGAATGGCATCGTTTTCTTGTTTTGGAATTATTACTTTTTTAACCTCTGGTTCTAATTCAACCAAAGGTTCTTTAGGATTTATGTTTACTTTAGTAACATTATCCTTGATTTCGTTTAATTTTTTAGGTGTTTTCTTTTTTGTTTTTAATTTAAACTCACCTTCCTGCTTAACAGATTCATTTGTTTTTACTTCTGACATAATATAATATAATTAAATAATTAAATAGCGTTTACATAAACGCGCTCATACCAGCGTCTGGCTGGTTTTCAAAATCAATTGGTAAGCCATCATTTTTTCTTTGGCTTATCATTTCGCTTTGTTGCGTACCTTCCATTTTTATACGCTTGTCTTTTCTATCTTCTATCATTTGTTCTTTTGCTCCAATGGCTTGCACATCTAACTGCTTCAGCTGAAGATCAAATTCAAATCTTCTTTGCATTTTTTGCATTTCTAATTCATTTTGAATCTGCATTCTTTCTATCTCCATTTGATTTTTAGATTGCTCAAATTGGACTTTTGTACTAGTTACAGCCTCTTGTTTCTGCACCTCAGCCATTGCTGTTTTTTCAGCTGTATCTGCCTGCGCTTGACCTTGAGCCGCGATATTAGCCTGTTGAATAGCTGCATCTTGTTTTTGCTTTTCTTTACGCTTAATTTTAAGCATTTGGTTAGCAAGCTTAAGATTTTTTATTTGTCTTAAGTCTATAGCGTCTTCTAAGTTTATACCGCCTTGTTGTATAGAAGCTTGTATATTTTGTTCTAATTGTGCTTGCTCTTCTTCATCTGGTTCTAATTCTAAGAATATACCAAAGTCATGAAGATTTAAGTTAACTATTTCTTCTAATGTTTTTATATTAAAAGTAGATATTGAGTTTTGTAGTGAACTTTTAGTAAGCGGGAACTCTAAAGCGTCTGCTATTTTTAGCGCAATATTTTCTGATATTCTAAGAGTTAAATAAAGACTAGATTGTAAAACATGCTTAGTAGCAGTATTAGACGCGTTAGCCGCTAATTTTTGCAATCCTACTAATGTGTTACGATCTGGCAAGCTACCATCTCTAGCTTCATTAAGCCCTGTCACATCGCGTATCATTTGTAAATAATACTGATATGTTGATATTAAACTAGATATTTTAGCATTACCACTTCCACTTTGCAATTCTTGAACTGGAACTTTACCAGCGTTCATTTCACCGTCTTGCGTAAGTGATCTACCAACTACAGAACCAGTTTGAAAATACATATTTAATGCTTCAGCTGGATTGTAATTAGTACCATTGCCAAGATCAACCTCAGCGAGTCCGTCCATGTCTAAATAAACACCATCCGGAACCATGCGAGATATAACTTGTTGCAACTTTAAATGTGTCAACTGAATCATGTCAGCAAAACCAGTACATCTACTTACTAATGACTCTATTCTACCTTTATACATTCTTGGTGCACAAATAGCATAATTCATTTTTACCTTAGTAGTATCAGACATAGGTCTAGTCATGTTTTTAGACAACTCCCAGTTTAACATTATATTAGTACCTAAAACTTTAGCACCGCTATATAAAACTTCTATAGATCTTGATACTCTTTCAAAATTATCATTTTCAGGTGGATTAAAAGTATCTGGTTTTTCAATAGCTTTTAATAAACCTTGATCAGTTTGTTTTATTTTAAAAACCTGATCATTATATGTTTTGTAATCAAAATACAAAACCTGAACGGTGTTATTGTCATAGTTACCGTATCCAGTTATGTATGATTTATTACCAGGCGTATTTTGAATCATTTTCAATTCATCTTCTGGTATACCTGGAAATTCTTTTTTTAATTCTGGTATTGTTAATGATTTAACTTCACCAACGTAATATATATCTTCAAAATTAGGATCTTCACTGTAAGAGTAAACCATATAAGCTGGATCAACATAATCAACAGTAACACCATTAGATGTGTTAAAATCTGTTTTTACAGCTGCTATTCCTAGAACCGTTAAATCCATATTTAATCTTCTTCTTGTAAGATCGTATTTATTTTGAGCCATTACAGAAGATATAGCTTCTTCTTGAGCTATTTCAATTGACTGCTTATAACTTAACTGCATGTGCAATTCTAAGTCTTCTGGGGTTTCAGGTATTACATCTTTGCTCGGAGATTGATAAGCGTCAATACCTAGCGTCTGTTCTAAATTTAAAAGATATTCTTTTGATATCATATCTTCGTACAACTTAGTAGCATAATCAGTTCTTTTTCTAACTGATTCTGGGTCTTGAGCGTATGCTTTTACATCGTAAGATTTTTGAGATATACCATTTACAACTATATCTACGAATTTAGATAAAATAGGTACAGGCGTCCAGTCTAAATTAAGATAAGACAAATCACCATTAATAGATAATTCATCTTTATATTTTTGAACACTTTGTTCGCCTCTAGCGTAAAGTCTTAATTGATTAAAGTTATTCCAATTAGTTAAATATCTATTACCTGTAGTTCTGCCTTGAGAAAACCATTCACCTTCTATAGCTTGTGCTACTTGTCTACCGTATTCAATACTTGATTTTTCTTGGTCACTAACTACTTGGCTAGGAAATGCACTTCTAGTATTAGTATATATATTCATTAACTTATTATTTTTGATGTACTTCCTCTATTATCGTATTTTTTTATTCCTAAATCAACAGCTTTTAAACTAACAGGAGCGCTAGGCGCGTATCTGTGTTTATTGCAAGCCATCAAAGCTAATCCAGAACTAATAGAGGCATCATGCTTAGTTCGGTTATTTATATTAAATTTAGCCCAATCTTCAAGTGTTCTTTGAAAATAAACATCACCATATCCAGTTTCCTTTAAACCTACAAAATCTTCTATATAAGACTCTATAGCAGCGGCGTGAGCTTGCTTTATATCTTCGCTAGAGTTTGGTATACCACCTAATTCTTTTTCTGTAATTGAAAGTTTATTTCTTTTTCTATCAGGTCTATTCATTGAAAAACCTCTGTAACCTCTTCTTTTAAAATGATACAACAATCTTGGTTTGTTATTTTCTGCAAGTATAGGCATACCATAAAAAATACAGGCCATTAATACATCTTCAAAAAATATTTCAGCTGTTTGAGGTCTAGCTATATATTCTAAGAAAAAATGATTAGGCGGAGTATCTGTCATTGAAAACTTTGTAAGACCGTGTAAAGATCCTTTAGAACCTCTTTTATCTACTGTACCTGATATATCATAAGGATCACAACCAAATGCGCCTAAGTTTTCGTTTAAAGGATATTTAATACCGCCTTTAACTATTACTCTATTTTGTAAATCTACTGGTGGAACCCAAGTTATTAAAAATCTACCGTTATTGTTTGGTAAAAATATAACTTCTGAATCTTGCACTGCATTTTTCCATGCAAAATTACCTTGTGTTATATTTATAGAATTTCTTAAATCTTCATTAAAATCTATTTGTTCGTATATCTTAGTTAGATTAAATAAAGATTCTTTTGATTCATCTCTAAAAGCGTGCTTAGTAGTTCTTGGAAATTGTCTATAAAATTCATTTAAAGCGTCTTGGTCTTTTTTAAGACCATCAACTTCATTGTCCCAATACTCTATTACACCTAAATCTATTATCTCACCCTGTGGTCCTTCAATTGGTTTTTTAGGCGTGTCGAAGACAGGTAGTCCATAAGAATCAATGTATCCTTCGTAATTCCATTCCATAGGTATAAACAAGCTATATAATCCAGAGCGAGTTTGTCCATTCGCGTTTCGTTGTGTAACATCTGAGTCATTATATAGTTTTTTAAAG
>Ga0213868_10006630_pt1 | contig 10187 bp, 8 predicted proteins | sample PICome_9_FD_160087 | JGI IMG/M metagenome (GOLD analysis project Ga0213868, IMG submission 160087) | Coastal seawater microbial communities near Pivers Island, North Carolina, United States - PICO127 | ecosystem: Environmental > Aquatic > Marine > Coastal | place: USA: North Carolina | collected...
ATAAGTTTTATCCAATTTATTTTTAGAACGCCTGAGTTCTTTTCGTATCCCATTACTTCGAGAAGATAAATATTCTTCAAAGTTGCCTGTAGTATCTATTATTGGATTTAGATGAATACATTTTATTTCAGATTTTAAACTTGTGTTCTTTAATGCTTTTCCCAAACGCTTAACACTACCTGAAGATTCAGGTATGGTTGCCAAGCTCAATTTTTTCCAGCCTTTCAAATCGATTATTATATCAATCAATTGCTCATAATCGAAGGCTTTATTATCTATTGTAATAATATCAGCATAGTCAGCAAAAAAATCGTCCGCTAAGAAAGAAAGCCTGCCATTATGTATTAAAAGTGGCGCAATACAGACTATCGAATCGTTTTGACTTATTACAATAACCCTCACATCACCAACTTCGTGAAACGATTCCAGCCACGATCTATTCCACTCCCAAGAAAGGAACGGGTTTTCATTGGAATTCATGGCATTAAGACGAACCCAATCTGCCTCTAAAGAGTCAATTTGTTTAATATCATCGATGACAAAATATTTCATTTTTAACCTATATTTTTCTACCCCATGCAATTAATTGTTCTTTCATATGCGTAATTTGTCTTACAGTGAGGTTTTGATGCACTGGAATTCCCAAAACTTGATTTGATAAGTAATTTATATCGTCAAAACTCTCATTAGATTCACACAAATAAGGTTGATTAGCATAAGGTTGGTTTATAGATATTTCAGTCTGGATGCCCGCACGTAGAAATACTCTTTGAAGTCTGTGTGCATCATCTATCACAATTGGCAAACAATAAGGTACTGAATTGCTGTCAACTTCTGTGTATAGTAACTCAATTCCGGCATTTTTTGCAGTTTCTGCTAGTGTAAAATAGTTGGTTCTTCGCCTCTTTGCACACTCATAAAGATTTTCCTTACAAAATATTGAAAAGTCTAAGTTATGCATCTTTTGAATCGCGTAAGGTTGATTGCGAGTATCAATCGGAGCGGGATCTTGCATGTGTTTCCTTTTACTTAGCTCCCTACGCCAACTGTTAGGCTGTAAAGATAGTTTGCTCATTAAAGATTTAATCCTAATTTTTAATAATCCTATTAGTATAGTTATTAATCTAGATGTTTCTAAATTTACCCTCAAAAATGAAGGCACTTCATTGTTAAATTTTAATATTGCTCCTCCAGAAAGCGGATGAAATTTCCATAAACTAAATATCGCAATATCGCCAGTTTCACCAATAGTTGTTCCCTCATGGTATCCTGCCAGAGCACAATCTTCTATTAGCTTAACTTGCTTTTCATTACATAGTAGCCTGATGGCCGTTAAATCATACAGAATTCCAAAGTAGTGAATAGTATAGACTGCTATTGTATCATTACAAATCTTGTCTCTAATCTCGTTAATATCCCACTTCAGGTTGTGATTTAGACTGTAGAGCCTAATCTTTATCCCTGCGTTTATGAATGGTTCTAGTACCGCCGGACAAACTGATGCCGGCATAAGTACTATTTTATTTTTCTCAAGTGTAAGCTCTTCGATAGCCGCTCGCATTGCCTGACGCGCAAACCTAAAATAAAATAAGTTTCTTCGTAACTTTTGCTTATTCGTATCAGTCGGGTCATTGGTTCTGTCGACCGGCAAAAACGTAACTATCAATTATTTTTCCTTCTGCTTACTTTAAAATCCTCCAAGCCAGGACCTTTATAAAAAAACAAGGAGCTATTGAATCCGTCTTTTATCACGGGCCCAAGACCTATAAATACCCAAAGCATAAAATTTATATATAATTCATGGAACAGACCATGAAATAATAACCCCAGCAAACTCGTCAATAGACTAGCAGTCATGAACTTATATTTTGGATCGTCCATGCGTTTAAAAGCTGACAAATAACACTTAACTGATAAAAAAACTGTCAATCCCGCGAAAAATAATGCAAAAATACCGTAATCCATAGCTATTCCAAATGGCGTGTTATGTGAATTAATATACAGCCCCGTTTTTAATTCCATTATTGGCTTGATGTTACCCCAACCAACTCCAAACCATATATTTTCTAAAAAGATCTCAAGCATTGGTATAATTACCATTGTCCTGTATCCTGCGGATGTATTCTTATTATCAGAATATGTAACTGTATCATTGCCAATGTTATTTACATCTGTTGTTAAAAAATCGATCAAAAGGTTTATAAAAGTACCAAAAAAAATCATCATGAACAACAAAACCGCAACTTTGAAATACAGCCAAAAATTTATGATCTGACTATTTCTTCTACAGTGATGAAGAACTACGCCCGACAGCAATACAGCTGCAATAGCACTTCTTGAAAATGTTGTTAGCAACGTGGTGGCTATTGTGATTATGATTAATAATATCATAAATCTCTTTAAAATTGATTTTGTTTCAGAAAAAAGGTAAATTGCTAATGGAATGGCTGGCAGCAGCAAGCCCGCAAATCCATTCGGGTTATTTGATGGCCCGCTAACAATTGGAAAACCGAGATGGAACTCTATAAACGGTTTGCCAAAATCTTCTCCAAAATCTTTTCCCGTTATAAAAAATTGAAGAGTTATAAGAGCTACGAAAAATACTCCATAAACATACACACTTAGAATATCACGTATTTTATTTAGGTTGACATCGTAATTAATAATAATTTGGAAAAGCATTAAATATCCAATGAGATTAAATAAAATTGGCGAATAGTTTACCCCAGTAATCAAAGATGGGACTGTAAAAACTATAAACCCAAAAAATATTCCAGTTAATGGATGTAATTTATAGTGTTGAAATCTTATAGTAATAATATAGATAAATAAAAATGGAATGATAAGTTTTGCCGGACTAAAACTTAACAAAACTTTCAAAGTCTCGCCAAAAGAAGTTATAAATACACTTAAAATAAACATCCAATGGACACCAGGTGGCATCTTATTAGTTTGATATTTTTGCATTTGGTGAATCGCTTCTCAATTATCCCTGCCCATCTATGCTGCGGGTTCGTCAATCACTACATATATTTACATAATAATCCAGAAATTTGCCGATCACCCATAGAAACAAAAACATCATCTAAAGTTTTTGATGCATTCTTTATTATTTCTCTTCTTAATTTTCCATCTCTCGAAATTGAGACTAAGGCTTCAGCGAGTTCTTTTTTGTTACCGCATTCTACAAGAAGTGCGTTTTGCTGATGTTTCATTAGATATGGCACTCCACCTACTTTTGTCGAGACTATCGGAAGCCGCATACACATTGCCTCATACAAAACCCTTGGGAAACCTTCTGTTATACTTGAGAGAACAAACACATCTGAATTTGATAAAAATTCATACAACGCAAACTCGCTTTCTATGTATCCAGTAAATGTTACATAGTTATCAATTTCCAACTTTTTTGTGAGATTTTTGAGAGGCGCTTTCTCTGGACCTTCACCAATAATCAGTAAGCGCAATCGATTATCTTTTTCTCTTGCTAAAGCGAAAGCTTCAAGTAACGTGTGTTGATCCTTATCATGTATTAGATTGCCAACGTTGACCAGTTGAATAACCTCTCCGGAGCACGTGTCGAATCGCTCTCTGATATCGGAACTTGTCAGGGTCATTCTCGGTGTTGTAGGAAAAGAAATGCAACCTAAACGCTGATATTTTTCAACGAGTTGACCTCCAGCAGCAACGGAAAACAGAGCAGAAGAGACAATTTTCTTTTCCATCCATTCATTTAACTTTGCATACGCGCGATAAAAAATAGGCATCCTGTTTTTATCCCACCTGAACATACTTTCTGAAGCAGACACCCAATCATCTGCTCCGTATACTATGTGTGGCTTACGAGCTATTTTGGCACAGAATGCACCAAATGCGCTTGGATAACTCGGCAGAAATACATAACATACATCCACTTGTTTTACTGTGCGCGCGATTACTTTGAATACACGTATAAACTGTAATATTTTTTTGAATACTGATGGATTTGAGTATTTTGAACTTGGTAATTCAATTATTTTAATATTTTTTGCTTCAAACTCTGAGTGCAAGACTGTTTCATAGAACGGACTACCTTTTCTTAATACAAAAGTCGCTAAATAAACTTCCTTGAAGTCTTTCGCGAGATTATCGATATAAAGACGCTCCCCCTTGGAATACTTGTAATTTCCATTTTCCTCGGCAATTGGGCCGTCAGGTAAAATCAAAATAGTTTTATCTTTTGTCGTTTTATTCATGGCTCTGCACTTCTTTCACAACAGCGCCGAAATAAAAAATTTTTAATAAATTTTTGAATTCCATTATATTTGCCATTTTAGTTACTACTCTTCGTATTTTGAATTGCCCGTTCGTATATGTCGATATATTCAAACACCCTAGCGTTCATCGATAAATTTTCCTCGATAAATTTTTTTGCTTTTAACGTAGCTTCCTTAACATTCTCGTAATTATTGAAAACTTCCGTCATTTTCTCCACCATTTCATCGACATCACCAAAAGTTACTGTCGCTCCTGCATTTACCCGCTTCACATCTTCACCAGCACCTGTATGTTCAGAAACAATGATGGGAGTGCCACACAATACTGCTTCAAATGGAGCCCAAGCGCCTTGTTCACTACGCGACATTTGACACACAAGGTCCGCATCCACTAACGCCTGGTTTTTCTCGGAACCACCAATAAATCCGGTAAATAACACTCGATCAGATATATTCAACTTGGACGCAAGCTCTTTGCACTCTTCCATATGCCCATCGTCACTCCCCACAATAGCTAATACAGTATCAGTATTATTTTTACTATATTCTGCAAATGCCTCTATCAGAAAGTCATTGCCTTTGATGTGATGGACACGTCCCAGAAACATAATAAGCTTGATATTAGGTGGAATATTGAACTTTTGGCGAAATGACCCACGTGACGGCAATTTTTCGAACTCATCGGTATCGAATGGCGGCGAAAGTACTTCTATTTTTGACTTTTCAATTTTACTGCTAATCTCAAGATATTCATTTACACCAACCTCAGTTTCGGCAATTAGACAGTATGCTCCGCTTAAAATTTTATACCCCCAAATTAAATCAAAAAGCTTTTTCAAAAGCCTCTTTTTTTCATAATATGGTACTGCTCCGTGAGCATCGACAACATATGGAATTTTGTTCTTTTTGCAAAAATAATAAAGTATTACATTTTGATAAGTCCTGAATACATGCATATGAACGATATCAACATTTTCTCTGTCCGCATAAATTGTTTTCTTAAGCGATGGCATGATAGAAAAACCTAACTTGTCCAGGTATGATCTTGCGATTCTGAAAGTTGTATTTGGCAACTTTTTTGCTAATTCATGATCAAAGTTATAATCGCCACTATAAATTATAGGATGATGACCTTGTTTTTCTTGCGCTTTGCATATTTTATACATTAAATCTGAGGTCCCACCTGCAAAACGGATAGAGAAAAATAAAAAAGCATGGCATATGTTCATGTTTTAGTTCCTTTGAATGACTGCTTATTGGTTGACTAGAATATTAGCATTTATGATTCAGAACTTAGATTAAAATTTATTTAGAAAATTTAAAATCGTCAAAACTTAAAGATAATATATCTTTGAATTGCATTTTTGTGTATAATTTAAATATTAATAAGGTCGATATACCAACTGCTGACTGGGTTACAGAAAACGATATCGCAGCACCTAATATTCCATATAAAGGCATAAATATGAATAATGTAATAATGCCGAATAAAGCACCAACTGATCCTGAAATTATCGAATAGGTTTGTTTATTTATAGCGCTAAAGAACCTGGTTAAGGTTTGATAACTTGCTCCAACAATAACACCTACCATCATTAGGCGAACCAATGGAACAGCTGAAGAATAATCTTCCCCAAAAACCATAGGAATGATCTTTGGTGTGATTATGAATACAAATGAGCCAAGAAAGACCGTAATAACTAGAATTATCCGCAACATTTGAGCGGTTGCGTGATTTTTTGTTGATTGATTATTCATGCTCATCAGTTCAGGAAATAATAACGTGCAAAGGGCGTCAGGCGCAAAACGGATAGTTTCAATGGTCAGCAGCGCAACTGAGTAAATACCAATTGCACTGTCGTCTAGCGTAAACGCCAATGCAATAGGGTATATTCGGTAATTGAACTGACCAAGTAAGTTTTGCGCCCAGTTCTTAAATCCAAATCTGGCTTGACTTTGAAGTAAGCTTACATTCACCTTCAATTGTTTTATCTTTGCTAATGACACTAGGTAAAGAGTAAAAGTCACAGCAACTAAAACTGTTCCGCCAACGCGAATTCCAACAGAATACTCCACCAAATTCGGGAAAGGTATCAAGACAAATGTCGCCAAAAGCAGGATGGCTCCATGCAACGCCTGTGTCCGATTATACTGCGATATGTACCCGCCACCAAGATACAACCCAGTTATATAAGTGTGCAATAATGTGGCTGAAAAACATATAATAAGTAAGCTTACAGGTAAATTAAACACATTCATACAATCAAGAAAAAATGCCGAGACGCCTGCCATAAGAACGGAAATTATAAATGCAAATATTGTATTTCCGAGCAAAGATTGTTTGTCATAGTTTTTATAAAAAAATATATTAGATTGACTTATTCCAAAGTTTAAAAAGCTAATTCCAAATCCAACATATGTAAAAAATAAACTGTATATCCCACGTCCTTCAGGTCCTAAGATACGCGCAGTTAATATACCGACAATTAGTAAACTAATCGAGAAAAATGCTTGCGTAAAAAAAAATGAATATACTGATTTAAAAAAACTTAGCTTTAAATTACTACCTATGAGTTTTGTCATTTTGATTTTGAATACAGCTCAAAAGCAGCTTTTGTAATACTTGCACTATCTATTCTGTATCTCTGTCTTAGAAAGTCCTGATCGCCCACAATGGTTGGAAATTCATCATTCAAACCTATAGAAGCGAATGTGAAATCCGCTACACCATTGCATAGAAGACTTTCGGCAACTGCACCACTTAAACCACCTATTTTCGTGTGTTCCTCCACACAAATAACGCGCTTTGTTTTGGTTATAGAAGAAAAGATTTGATCGAAATTCATTGGTTTTAAAGAGTTTAATGTTATTACTTCCGACGAAATTCCTTTTGCAGAAAGTTGATCCGCCGAGCGAAGCACTTCCGACAAAATAGCTCCAATGCTAATTAGGGTAATATCAGTACCATATTTAACAATCCGCGGTTCGCCCAATTTCACAGAATTAACATCAATGTTTGATTGACCATCTCCCTTATCTAACCTCAAATATTTGGGACCCTTAATTTTTGCCATTTGCCTAACTAAAACTCTGGTCTCCCATTTGTCAGCAGGCGCTATTACCGCTATATTTGGAATTGCACGCATAATAGCTAAATCTTCAGTTGCGAAGTGCGAAACTCCAAGCTGCCCATAAGAGAAGCCACCACCAACCGACACAATAGTCACATCGCAATCGTGATAACAAACATCGTTTCGAATTTGCTCTAGACATCGTAAGGTTGCGAAATTTCCGATGGAGTAGGTATAAACTTTTCGACCCTCTAGTGCCAATCCACAAGCGAGAGCTGTCATGTTTTGCTCCGCAACGCCAGCATTAATAAATTGATCCGGGAATTTTTCTGCGAAAGACGTTAATACACCAAACCCGAGGTCGCCAGTGATAAGCACGATCGACGGATCTTCAGCCGCTAACTTTGTTAACTCTTCTACAAATTCATCTCTCATGGAATCAGTACCTTTTTAATATCGCATCAAGTTCTTGCACTGCACGGTCGTATTCATCATTTTGAGGGCTACGATAATGCCACAACACTTCATTCTCCATGAAAGATACACCCTTACCCTTTATCGTATTGCAAATTATCACTGAAGGCTTATTGATGTTAGCCTGCGCCACTCTCAAAGATGTTTTTAATTCATTATGATTGTGACCATCAATTGACTGAACATGCCAACCAAAAGCTTGCCATTTATCTACAAATGGTTCGAGTTCAAGGGTTTCACTAACGGATTTCAATGATTGTAACTTATTATAATCAACTAGCGCAGTTAAATTATACAACTTAGAATGGCTAGCGAATAAAATCGCTTCCCAATTAGATCCCTCGTCGCATTCTCCATCCGATAATAAGCAATATACACGATACGCCTTTTTGCTCTTCAATGCAGCAAGAGCCATGCCGCTAGCTACGCCCAAACCATGTCCTAAGGATCCCGTTGAAAACTCGACGCCCCGAACACCTTTATGAGACACATGCCCCGAGAAAATACTGTCATTTTGGTAATGTTTCTTCAGATCATTGACATTAAAAAACCCTAATTCCGCAAGTACAGCATATACAGCTGCGCCTGCGTGACCTTTCGAAAGTATGAATCTATCTCTTTCGTCGCAGCGGTGATTTTTTGCGTTCACTTTCATCATGTCACCGTATAACACGGACAAAATATCGCAAATTGATAAGCAAGATCCAACGTGTGATGAACGTCCATGATGGGTCATCTCAACAACATGCCGTCGCAATTTAGCAGCTAAGAATTCAGTAGAATTAGTCATTTCACATGCCTTGTAACCATTATTTGAAAAACTTCCGCATAACATCGATCACATAATCAACATCTCTATCTGACATCGCCATGTGAATTGGCAACATGAAACAGCGTTCGAAAAACCAATCTGTCCGATTTAAATCAGTAATTTTTGATTTTCCAAAACCTAACTCTTCAAAATGATGTATTGGTGTTCCTGCCCACTGAATAATTGTTTTTACCCCATGTGCATTAAGGTGATCACGCAATGCATCCCTATTGTCAGCAGCCAACTCATAATTTTGATAAACATCAAAATGATCACTATTATGATCGGGAGGAGAGGGGAGCGTCAGTGTGCTAATATCGCAGAATGCTTCGTGGTATTTGGAAGCAATTTCTCTTCTTCGAGAGATATCCTCATCATAATTATCAAGTCGTATCTTTAAAAAAGCAGCTTGTAGATTATCAAGCCGAGCATTTGTGCCCCAAGAAATCACTTGTCCTGCATCATTTCTACCATGATCACGCCATAATTTAAGTTTTTCAGCGACATCATCATCGTTTGTCATTACCGCACCGCCGTCACCAAAACATCCTATTAATTTTGCCGGATAAAAACTTAATGTACCAAATTTTCCAAAAGTGCCAGCTGACTGTCCCAAATATTTAGCACCTAATCCTTGCGCACTATCTTCCAAAATAATCAATTGGTACTTGTTTGCAACTTCGCCCAAAGCTTTCATGTTCGCACACCGGCCATTGAGCTGCGTAGGCATGATAGCTCTTGTTCTGTCATTGATTTTTGACTCAACTGATTGCGCGCAGAGCATAAAATTTTCATCAATATCAGCAGGAATAGGTGTGGCTCCAACCATATGCACTGCAGCAGCAGTTGCAACATAGGTGTGCGAACTTATGATCACTTCATCGCCACTTCCAATTCCAAGGGCCCGAAGTCCTATAACAATTGCGTTCGTTCCATCAGCGACACCGTATGCGTATTTTACTCCAACAAATTCTGCAAGTTGTGCCTCAAATTCTTCTAAATCCCTTTGCAAAATAAATGCACCACGGTCGCACACATCTTGAAAAGCAGAATCAAACTCTTTTTTGAAACGATGATATATCGCTGGATAATCAAAAAACTTTACTTCTCGCACTTTATTTTCTCCCTAGTGTTGTAATCACTGCTTTGCTTTTTTGCATTTAAGCCTGCAAAATTGGCTTAGTTCCCAAGTACAGTGTGTTGTCTTGTTTCTGTAATGCAATCCAAGTAATCTGCAAGTAAATTGCCAAATTTCAGCATTTTGATAATTGTTTTTGTTAAGATAATAAAAAATTTGTCTCGCGAATATTGTCATAAAGTGCTCAATCTAGCTATGACTTTCTGGCCCAAACTCTTATGCATTTTTGTAGCTTCACTCAGCGCCAAACATATTCATTCCCTACACTACTGTCATTTTGTATTTTGAATTCGACATACTATTCATTAGCTTTAGAAACTCTAATCCGTCTTTCTATTATTACGCTGAAATAAACCCCCTCAACACAAATTCGTTAATTGAGGCATGCACAAACCCCTCCACAGATCCACAGTCAAATCGCCGTCCATTCAGGCGAA
>Ga0213868_10006631_pt1 | contig 10186 bp, 13 predicted proteins | sample PICome_9_FD_160087 | JGI IMG/M metagenome (GOLD analysis project Ga0213868, IMG submission 160087) | Coastal seawater microbial communities near Pivers Island, North Carolina, United States - PICO127 | ecosystem: Environmental > Aquatic > Marine > Coastal | place: USA: North Carolina...
GAAACCTTATAAATATAATAATAGAAAAATCGTGGATACATATAAAAAAATAAAAGCTTATACTTGAAAGGCGGTTTCAATGTGTTTTTTTTTATTAATTTGATTTTTTTTTTTCATTATCATTTTATTATTATATAGAGGTTCGAAATTAGTATTATCTTCGTGTAATTCCGGATATATTTTAGTCAAAGGTTTATCTGTAAATAATAATAATCTGTCATATTTTAATAATTTACGATATTCTTGAATATTTAAATTACCATAATATTTATCTAATGTATAATACGGTGAAGGCGCCATTTTAATAATTTCCTTATAATTATAAATTTTACCGTATAAATAGTTTAACATTTGATATCGTTCGTATTTTATAGTTTCAACGATAGGTTCATTAAATAAATAACTTGTTGCGCATTCAGGACTACAAAAACAGCCATATACTTTATAGGTTTCATTCATTTTCATGTTTGGGATATATATAGTAGGTGTATCAAATGCGCAAGTACACCAAAAACAATTCGATTTATTATTTATATTATCATTATGTAAATTCTTTTCTAGTTCACTTAGTTTATTATAAATTATCTTTTTGTCTTTATCATCTGAGTTACAACTTTTGTCTTCTTTTATTTCTTCCAACGGATTATGATTGATGATTTCATAATGTACTTGCTCATTTGTATAAGGTTCAATATTATATATAATCGGGTCATAATCATTATTTATTAATATTTCACTTTTTTTACATTTTAAATGAAGAATAATAGATGACGGTTCGTTATTTGTTTTAGAAATAGATTTCTTTTGTTCTACAATCTTACCCCCTTTAGGTTTTCTACCTCTTTTTTTGGGTATTTTTATCTCTTCCGACATTAGATAATTAATCATTATTGATTTAAATACTTTTCATAATTTAATAAATGAACCCTTGGATAGAAAAATATCGGCCAACTAAATTATATGATATTGTATTAGATGATAATTATAAAATAATGTTTGATACCATGGTCGAAACATTATTTATACCTCATATGTTGTTATACGGACCTCCTGGGACTGGAAAAACAACAACAATTAATTGCTTAATAAATAAAATTAAGGATAAATATAAAATGAAACATAATGTTATTCATTTAAATGCTTCAGATGATAGAGGTGTTGATATCATAAGAAATATTATATATAATTTTGCTCAAAGCGATGGATTCTTTACAAATACTAAATTAAAATTTGTTGTTTTAGATGAAGTTGATTCTATGACTAAAACGGCTCAACAATCACTTTTGTTATTATTAAATAATAAAAACGTTCGTTTTTTTCTTATTTGTAATTATATAAGTAAGTTAATACCAGCTTTGAGACATAAATGTTTAACTATTCATTTCTATAATATTCCAAATTATAAAAATTATTTAAATGATATTATATGTAAAGAAAATATATCTATTACAAATGCTAAATTAAATGATATTATATATAATTATTATCCGGATATTAGATGTATGGTAAATTCTTTACAGTATTATAAATATGTTAGGTGTGATTTTATAAAAGAAAAACATATTGAGTCTCTTTGTAATAATTATTCATTTATAAAATTAAAGAATTTCACAAATAATTTTAGTCTAAAAGAATTCAATATTAAATTATTTATGTATATATTATTAAACTATAAAATAGACTATGTTCTTATGTCTTATATGAAAAATATATTATTTAATAATGATATAGATTTTTTGAATAAAGTATTTTTTCCTTATTTATTTAATATTCAAAATTGATTTATAAGTATATTACAATATAATGTATGTCTCTTGACGATGCGTGGATAAAATTTATGATTGAGGGGTCAGATTCGGTTGAAATAGATGAAATTGTACCAAAGCTCATACCAGAATGCGGACCTATTGTTATTTCAACCAAAACCAAAATTTTATATTTCAACATAAGTGTTGATTTAAATTATATTTTTTGGAAATTATCTATGATTTCATACGATTATATGGGTGAAGGAATTATTAAAAAACAAATGAAATTTAATTTTCAAGATAGAGAAAGCGTCCAAGAATTTGAAGATAATATAAAAGATATTGAATTACCAATTGATATTAAAATATTAAACCAATTTGAAAATCCAAATGGACGAATTAAATTTAAAGATGTTAGAAAAGTTAGTATTGGATTATCAAAAAAAGATGTTATTAATTACAAAAAAAAATCTAAAAGCGCATTTTATAATTGTTTTGTTATCATTTATAGAATAATGTTTAAGGGTAAATATAAAGAAATACATTTAAAATTATTTAATTCTGGAAAAATAGAAATACCGGGAATACAAGACGATTGTATATTAGATATTGCGGTTCAAAAAATTATCGGTTTATTACAACCATTCTATAATTATATAATACATGAAGATATTTGCAAACGACAAACTATATTAGTAAATTCTAATTTTAATTGTAATTATTATATTCATCGCGAAAATTTATTTAGAATATTAAAAAAAGAATATAGTATAAAATGTTCGTTTGATTCTTGTAGCTATCCGGGCATTCAATGTAAATATAAATTATCAAATCAACAAGAAATATCATTTATGATTTTTAGGACAGGTAGTATTTTAATTGTAGGAAAATGTGAAAATGAAGATTTGTATAAGATTTATGAATATATCAAGACAATTTTAAATAATCATTTCTCTGAAATTTATCAACAAAATACTATCGCAAAAGTAATAAAACCAAAAAAAAAAATATTCAAAACTATTTATATTGCGTAAAATCTATATAAAGAAAAAAATATCAATAATTCATATGAGTGAAGAAATTCCTATTCCTAGTCAAAAAGTTTTAGTTAACGCATGTAAATTAGCGTGTAAAGAAGATAAACCAATTATGATGGACTATTGGGTGGATTCGCATAATTCTAAGGTTTTAATTGGTGTAAGAGAAAATGACGAAAAAATGTTGGTTCGCAGCGAAGAAGAATATACAAGTCCGATTTCTAAAATATTCAAAGTAGCCGAAGAATATATTATCATGACAGAGAACTCTATTTATTTAGTATCTTCTAAAATACCTTCTCGTAAGATCAACTAATTACATAACAAATTTGGATAATTAAACATATAGCACAAATACATTTATTTCAATGAATTATAGAATTGAATTACTTTAGGATTTGATCTAATCTTACTAAAATCTAACCCTTGAATAAATAAACCTTCTAATGATTTAACTCTACTTAAAGCTACATAAGATTGACCAAATTCAAATATATTTGAGCCAATATTGATATTAGCATATTCCAATGTAATTCCTTGAGATTTGTGGATTGTAATTGCCCATGACAAAATTAATGGGATTTGTAAAATACCATTTGTCTCAAATGTATCATTCATCCATTTATGTCTTGATATAGTACGAATTGTATTTTTGTAAAAGAACTTTATAATAGGGTCATTTTGGTCATTAAACCCAATCACTTTCCCTTGACTACCGTTTATAATACCTTGTTCCTGGTCTAAATTAATAGTACACATTACTTGTGTTCCAATCTTTAATCTAATTTCTTCATCTACAATTAAATTATTTTTTTGTTTTATAAGTTCGTCTTCTACTTTTTTATTAGGAGTATCTATATATTTCATTTTGTATACTTTTTCTTCACCTTCTAGTGATATATTTTCAAATAAATTTACTTGTTCTGCAAGTCGTTTTACTGGATATAATAATGTAGGTGATATTTGGTCATTCGGTTTTTTATTTAAACAACTTCTTAGAATATCTTTACTTTCTTGTGTAATGTTTCCTTCCCGAATCTCATTTAGTACTTTTTGGTATGTATTATCATCTTTTTGTCTAAAATTTTCGCATAATACAATCTGATTTTCAAAACAATCATTCCAAAAGGGTGATTCAAAGCAAAATTTACTATCCTTAGATACAGGTGGTAATTGATGAAAATCTCCTGAAAATATAATCTGCATATTTCCAAATGGTTTTGTATTTCGTCGAAAATCTTGAGCAATACGATACAATAATTCAAATAATTCACACGATAACATACTTACTTCATCAATAATAAGTAAATCTGTATTCAACCATTCGTCGCGTTTACGATATTTAACAATTCGTTTCATAATAACTTCAATTGATCTGTTCCCAATCCAATACTACCCCATGAATGAATTGTTTTTGCGTTACAATCTAATAATAAAGCTGCACAACCAGTCATAGCAGTCACACTTACTTTTAGTCCTCGTTTTTTTGCGTTTTCGTATACATTTTTAATAAAATGTGATTTACCAGTTCCACCTGGACCAGTAATAAATACATTTTCGCCTTTCAAATACTTATCAAATGCTTTTTGTTGGCTTTCTGAAAGTTTATCCATTACAAAATTATATTAATTAATTATAAATCAATTTTGTATTTAAATATAATTTTGTATTTATATGTATGAATTCATTATTTAAATTTGATTTAGAGTCTTGTTTTATATCGTGTTACGCTCCTTGTCATGTATTTTCAATATTAAATAAACCACTTCATTCTTATGAATGTTCGTTTTTAATTTATATATTTGTGTTATGTTCCGTAATATTACCTATTTATTATTTAATAAATATAAAATCACCTTATAACGTGTTTTTATATTTATCTATATTTTGCTATGGAGTTTTATCTTTATTACATTATAATACAAGACAATATAGATACTATTCTGAAAATAAATATTATTCTTTTTTAATTTCCTTTTTTTTACCTATATGTTCAATATCACAAATATACCGAGACAACGATTCAATTATTGTTTAATTTCAAAAACGGAATATTTCTATAATTTTTAATTGGTTTTTTTATTTTAGTTTGGTTTATTACATTTAATAACATATTTTTTTTTGGGTTATATATATTAATTTTACTTATTTTATTTTCTAAATATTTAAGCGGGTCAACGACGGATTCAACTACTGGTTCAACGACAGGTTCAACGACGGATTCAACGACGGGTTCAACTACTGGTTCAACTACTGGTTCAACGACGGGTTCAACTACTGGTTCAACGACGGGTTCAACTACTGGTTCAACGACGGGTTCAACTACTGGTTCAACTACTGGGACGTCTTTTTCTTCTAAGACAACTTCTAAAACTATATTTGATATATCGGTATATTCGATTGACATTATATATATACAAATTATATTTTTTATTATACTATTCGCTAATAATTGTGTTTACGATATTTACGATATCCTCCTAAATTATTAAATAAATTGTTATTAAATGTATGAATTCGGTATATTCACATACTAATTTGAAATATTCTATTTTTGAATAAAATATAACTAAATATTTATTATTACATCATTCGCCATAGACAAAGCACCTTCCATCCAAGCTTGTTTTTTACAATAAGCTTCACCACATATATATATGTTTTCAATTGGATTTAACATTATATTATATATTTCATCTGAATTACTGTTTACTTTCCATGCGTGTGTTCCAACACTCCAGAAATAAGGCACTATATATTCAGGTTCCTCTATAGATTTATTTGGAAATAATAGAGACAAATTATGCTGAATAATTTTCCGTAGTTTTTTGTCATTATTCAAAATAGATTTAAATGGATTTGTATCTATTCCGTCGGTATAAGATACCATAATAATTCCATTTTCCTTATCAATTGGTATTATTTGTCTCAATATATTGTTTGTAGTTGTTCTATTTAAATCATTGAACCATACATTCTTATATTTTGCATATATTCTTATCAATGGAGCTTGATATAATACGTTTAAGTATTTATGTATTGGCTTTAAAATACTGAATTTATTTAATTGTTGAGCCTTAGTACAAAATATAATTTTATCTACTTTTATTTCTCTTTTACTTGTTTTTATTGTATTTACTTTTACGTCAGTTACCTTTTCATTTATATAAATGATTGACCCGTTTTTTATTATTTCTTCAGACATTCTAATACATAATTCACTTAAACCTTCTTTCAAAACATAATACTGCTTACTTATAAAATCATTCTTAAATGTTTGTATAGCATCATAAGCATTTAATTCTTTAAATTCAGTATAATAACCAAATATACTTAACAATAATTCTGCTTCTAAGAAACCAATAATATTTACACAATGTTGGTAAAAAGTGATTTGTCTCAATTCGTCGCTTATAATTGTTTTATGTATAATATTTTTTATACATGAATCAAAAGACACGTTTACATTTTTATAAGTATGAGGGGTTTCATTATATAATATATAATCTTGATTTTTTGGAATACTTATAGGAGTTAAATTAAATCTTTTTATAAGATTTAACAATAACAAATGAGTGTCATTAAATCTAGCTGCTCCTAATTCTAAAGCATCCTTAGTTAAAATGCGCCCACCTAAATAATCTCTTTCATCAAATAATACAACTTTATGTTTTTTGGATAACTCTAACGCACAATATAACCCGCTTATTCCGCCTCCAATAATTCCGGTATACATAATATAACGATTTAATTTTTTTTACGTTTACGTTTTGTTTTTTTACGTTTTGTTTTTTTACGTTTTGTTTTTTTACGTTTTGTTTTACCAGCGATATGAAACCGTCTACTTATAGTATTCAATAAATTTAAAGGTAAAACACTGATATTTCCTGTAGTAATCCCTTGCCCACTTCTATAAAGGGATTGTAACCGACCATATTCAGGTGTAACAAATTTATCTAAATCATGTATAGTCACTTGATTATTTTGAATATATTTTCCATATTCTTTAATAGCAGCATCTGTAAATGGATTTCCAGCAAATCGTAATTCTATCATAAATTCAGGTAGTACTGGAAAATGTTTTAACCTATTATTTTCACAACATAATATGCTTAGTTTTTCATTGATAACTGGAAAATGTTTTAACCTATTATTTCCGCAATATAATGTTGTTAAATTGTCTGGAAAGTTAGGTAATATATTTAAGTGATTGTGTTCACAATTTAATTCAAGTAAATTATTTGGTAAATTGGGTAGGTTTACTAATAAATTATTATTACAGAATAAAAAACTATCTCTCATTATAGTATTTGGTAAATCAGGTAATATAGTTAAACGATTATGATTACAATGTAATACATTTAAGTTATCAGGTAAATCTGGTAATGTTACTAATAAATTATTTTCACAGTGTAATACATTCAATTCTAGTGGTAAATCAGGTAATACAGTTAAAGCATTATTTTCACAATAAAATTCAGTGGCATCCTCTGGTATATTTGGAATATTATTATATCTCGTAGAAACATTATACTCATTTATCAATTCATATCCATTATACTTTAACGTATAGGTTGTCATATATATATATATATATTAAATTGATTCCCGACTTTTATATATAAATAACATATTTTCAAAATTAAATATTTTATTCATTATTTTTAACATTTCATTTGAGGTAATCTGATTATATATTTTATATTTTTCTTCTTTTGAATATATAATTTTACTTTTATTTATATATTGATCCATATACAAATCACTTATGTTAACTGTATTATCATGTAAATTCATATAATTTAATTTATAATTCAATCTATAATTATCAATAAAACCATTTGAAAATAAATTATATTTATAATAATCTATTGTATTTAATAGTTCATATATTAATTGTTTTACATTTTCATAATTAACTTCCATTTGAACTGTTATATAAGTTCCTAAATAATTAGATAATTTATTAAGATTTATACTGTATATTAATTTCAAATTAGTACGCAAATGCTCAAATAAAGTTGTTTTTAAAATGCTTATTGTAGCGTCTATTTGTATATCGCTATGAGTTAAATTTGTGGGAAATCCTAAATATAATATATAATTATCTATTTTAGAATCTTTAATATGTATAATTTTATTTGAATAACTAAATATAGTTTTAGGTATAATCATTTTTTGATGATTATCTTTTGGTAAATGTGATTTAAAATAATCTAACATTTTAGACTTATTAAAATCACCGCTAATTGAAAACATAATATTATTTGGAGTATAATATAGTTTTAAATATTCTTTTAAAGTATTTAAATCAAATGATTTTAAATTTTTGAGCTGTTCCTTATAATCATTAGAATATTTTAAACCTTCAACTAGAAAAAAATTTTTATTAAATGTATCATATATTCCATAATAAGGATTATTTATGTTGGATAATAATTCATTTTTTACGGCGTTCATTTCATTATGAATCATTTTTTCATTTAATAAAGGATTACATATTATAGAGACAATATAGTCAATCATTTCGTCATTAAATTGTTTTAACCCAAATGTATAATAATTTAAATGACTATTGTTCGTAAACGCATTATAAGATACACCTCTGCTTCTCCAATAACTAGAACATTTATTATTTAAACATTTTTTCCAAGCATTTGTCAGTATATGTTCTAATAAATGATTTATTCCGGTATTTTTTTTTGTTTCATTAAATTTTCCCGATAGTATATAACTATTAATATATGTTGTTTTATTTTTGTTATAAAATAAAAATACATCAAATCCATTTATATTTATTTTATCCATTAAAATAACATCTTATTTATTTTTCCAGGCAAAGCGTGTCCAAACATTAACATATATAATAATACAATAGCTCCTATAAATACGCTACGAGTTTCAGCTACCATATAATTTTGGTTTAAAGCGTATACCATAAAAATATATAAAATCAAAGCAATTACAACAGAGTGTAGAACCATCATGAGCGGACGTTCCATTATATATCAAATATATTTTAATTTATAAAAACGCAATTTATCGAATCGTTAATTTATACGCTTCTTTAGTTTTGTCGCACTCTTTTAATAAATGAAAATCTACTTTGCTTGCTGGACCGCCTGTTATAGAACTTGCTAGACGAGCCATTCCCCACGATTTAGCCGTTTGGTTTGGTCTTGATCCACTACTATAATAAGCACCCATTCCTTTATTCACTATTTTTTTTAATATTTTTTTAGAACAACCAGTCTTATCTATCAATTCTTTATTTATCTTAAGTATCTTTATTCCGTATATGTTTTCAACCTTTTTCAAATGCTTGGACTTTTTAGATTTGAATGATTTTAAAGGCTTACGTGTATAATATTTATCTTGTTTATATAACCTAATCGACTTTAAAAGTTCGCGTTTTTGTTTAAATTTGTCTCTGTTTTCTAATTGTTTTGGAATATATTTTTTATTCATATTATAAATAACAATATAAATAATAATGATTAATTAATTATATGACGAATGAAATATTATTAATTCAAACAGTTCAAATTGCTCCATTTCGAATTTTGATTACCGCATTAAAGGACATATTATTAGAAACAAATATTACATTTCAAAAGGATGGTATGCGAATTGTAAATATGGATAAATCTCATACTATTTTAGTTCATTTACATTTATTGAGTGATAATTTTGAAAGATTTGTATGTAATAAAGACAAAATTATTATTGGTGTAAATATGTCTCATTTATTCAAACTTATAAATACAATAGATAATGACGAAACATTATCTATTTATATAGAAGAAGAAGATTATAATAGCGGTATTGTGGAAAATTTAACACTTAAATTTGAAAATAAAAATAAGGAACAATGTAAAATTCAAAAGCTTAAACTCATTGAACCAGATAATGAAGATTTAGATATTCCTGATGTTAAATTTTCATCTATTATTAATTTACCATCTTCCGACTTTCAAAAAATAATCCGTGATTTAAATGTTATTTCTGAAAAATTAGAAATTAAATCTATTAATAACCAGCTTATTTTTAAATGTGTAGGTACATTCGCAAGTGCCGAAATTATACGTACAGAATCAGATGAAATGGGTATGATACAAAAAACCGACAAAATAATACAAGGGTTTTATTCATTAAAAAATTTGAATTATTTTATAAAATGTACTAACTTATGTAATCAGATTGAGATTTACATGGACAATGATTTACCGCTTATTATTAAATATAATGTAGCATCATTAGGAGAAATTAAGTTAGGCTTGTCTCCCATTCCCGGTTAAAATTATTCTTCATTAAAATATTTACAATTCGTAAATTAGAATATGACCCATAATTATAATAATTGTAATATTTATAAAGCATATTATAAGGAGTAAAATTAAT
>Ga0213868_10006637_pt1 | contig 10183 bp, 8 predicted proteins | sample PICome_9_FD_160087 | JGI IMG/M metagenome (GOLD analysis project Ga0213868, IMG submission 160087) | Coastal seawater microbial communities near Pivers Island, North Carolina, United States - PICO127 | ecosystem: Environmental > Aquatic > Marine > Coastal | place: USA: North Carolina | collected...
TTTCGTCATGGTAAACTGCTCTCGAGGGGTCAACAAAGCAGCACCAGCAGTTGTAACAGAGGGAGATGATGATAAGGGTGAGAAATCCATGCTGCCGTTCATTGTAAAATGTGTATGACCAAATGCAGACCGCACGCATTAACGTTTAAAGGGGAACGGGGAGTTGAGTTCCAGACTCCAGACTTACTCATTAAGACAGGCTTAACGGTTTAACCGGGGGAACGGGGACTGACTGACTCGACTATATTTTACAGGCTTACTCAATGAGACTCATAACCTATTCTAATTAGCGTCTCAAGCCCACCCCCGTGGGGGAAACTAACGAGAAAAGTGTGCCGGACGTCGACGTCATAGCGATTTCTCACTCACCTGCACAATTGATTTCATACCATAATATCTATTTTGACTCGCTATGGTAATCCTTTCGGCAACCATTAAGGTACAAAACATTAAAAAGGACACGGTGGCACTGGTGGTGGTGCTGGACGACGAGGTCAGGGACGGAAAAGTAATGTTGGGCGCGCATGTGTACTCTAGAGCATAGGATGCGGAAGAGGAGCGACGAACGAAGAAGGCGTCAGGAAGAAGAAAGGACAGTACACGAAGCAAAGGAGCGATAGCGAGACAAACAAACACGAAAAGATGTTGAGATTTGAGTTTTTTTAACTGGTTACCTTTTGATTCGTTCGGGACACTTGTGAACATCAAGGAAATAAATTTTGTACATGATTGCGGGCAAAAGAAGGGGGTTCGAAAGCATGGAACTTTCTGCTGGCATCCAATGTTCCGTTTGGAGGGAATCGCATGGGTTTTTCATCAGAGATTAACGTGTTTGGATTGTACAAGGTACTACTATTGATCCATCATTTCTCGAACAGATTCCAACTCGTGTCCTAGAGAGGTTCCTTTTTTTCACATCAAAAAAAGGAATTGGAATACACCAATCAATCGTGTTTCAATTTCTGTCTCTTATTGACAAGGGAATCATGTATCGTACTTTTGTTAAAACTTTAAATGAAGTGTCGATGCACTAAGTGCATCGAATCCGATCATTTGCTCTTGGACACTCGTTTGAACCATTGAGACATGATTAAAGTCAATATTGAGGTCGAGTTCCATCCTGGACGACCACATTTCGGAACTAAATTCACAACAGGAGAGCTCATACCACATGGCAGTTTGAACATCAGTACCACATACATATAAATATTATCCTACATATTGAAATGAAACGTTATGAAGCATATTCAAGGAATACAGATTGATTCTTCAATCGATATTCTTAGTCTATACGACTTCGTCCAACATCGAGTTTATGGTCCAGGGTGGAACTCGAAACTTGAATCATGTCTCGAAGGTTCAAACGAGCGCCCAGGAACAAATAATAAACAGAAATACAGTCCTAGATATTGAAATGAAATCTTATGAAGTATTTTCAAGGAATACAGGTATATGTTTCAATCGATATTACTTAGTCTATACGACTTCGTCCAACTTCGAGAAAATGGTCCAGGGCCTACGATTTCTAAGGCAAGGATGGAACTCGACCACAACTTGAATCATGTCTCGATGCTTCAAACGAGTGTTCAGGCTGGGTCTTTAGCTGACCACAACCAAGAAGACGGCTGAGACGATGGCTGAGGAGTCACCGCAGACTTTGCCTTCTTTCCCCCCTTAAGGGAATTCGCTGCTGCTTTAGGAACTTTCTGCTTCTTCTGCTTTTTCTTCTTCTTGAGAACCCGAGGAACTTTAAGAATGGTACTAGCGCGAGGACGAAGAGAAGTTCCTCCTCTGGCAAGAACTCCATCATCGACTACGGCGACACTCGAACGTAGAGGAGCACCAGGTTCAGAGGAACCGAGGGACCCCAAAAGTAGGAAAACGAATGCTAGAATTTTGAATGAAAACATCTTCATGATAATGCATTGATAGTGGAAGAAGTAAGGATGCCAGGATCATCATCATTATGATCATGAGCAAGATATTGCCAATAAGAGCATAAGATGATTGACGATCAAGATGCGGAACCGGCAAGGCGTCAGAGGCGTTTGGAAGAACAAGAACAAGCAGCAGAATCAACAATCAAATTTAAAAAGAAAATGTGAGGAAGTTATCATCGAATAGAAACTTGTGCTACATCATTAGTAAAGAAGTGGATGCTGATTGGCTGCACGTACCGAATGAATCTATGCTTGAGATTGTAGATTTTTTGTTTATGAAATCGCAATGTGGGAGAGCTATCGCAATGCGGGCGGGCGGGACTGTAGAAATGGGCAGAGGAATCGCGTAAAAGAGCTAAAATCATAAAATGGGAACATGGTTCTCAACTTTGGGAGGTTGACACTTAAGCCAACAAGGAAATGCTCAAGAAAAGTATACTTGTAAAAAAGCTCATTGAATTCAGCATGTGTTACATTGTCCAGGAAAATGGTCCAGGATGGAACTCGACCTCTATCTGATTTTGACTCGACCATGACATAGTATGCCTGTGCTAAGCATCAGGATATGAGTTAACTCATGAATCGAATCGTCCGAAACTCACAATTCCTTTTTTATATTCCTACGAACTGTAGACATGACAACATTTCTGACTAATTTATGTAAATAGTTTGCGAGAAACAGAAACTCTAGATCTGTATGGTTCCACTAAAGTATGACGTAAATGACATTGTTTAGCTAGTCGCTGGTTTTCAGTGTACACCAAAATCCAACCATTTAGTCGACGAGCACGTCATTGGATCGCATCTCCTAGCCACTTTATAATACCAATGTATACGCCTGGATTATGCGTACCTACTTAGTCCCTATAGAGTTCTCGGCATCAGGAGATTTTCAATTGAAAAGAATCCTCCTCTTCTATCTCTTTCAATCGTTTCAATTGTTCATCTGCATCTTGAATATATTCATTTAATGTGTTTATAGCAGCAAGACGATCATTCAATTGCTGTTCCAAAGTTTCAATTAATATCTCCCTAGATTGATGTTCTCGAAACTTATTACACTCCTTCAAAATAGACTCAATATTCCGCAATAATTTATCCCTACATTTCTGATGCGCTTCAGGATTATTGACTAAATCACCCACAAGAGTGACAAAATCTTGTAATATATCCTGATTCAAGTTAGTTACTCTGTTTTGTACTTCCTTGGGATCACTGCAGTCATCTTGTATCGGTAGAAGTGTAGGATCCTCGACATAGGATTCTTGACCAAAAACAGTGACGAATGGGCCTTCCATGTCAACATCAAAATCTTCTTCTTCTTCTTCTTCTTCTTCTTTTCGAACATCACTGCTGCTGATCATATCAACACCATCACTATTTCTGATGTCACCACCAGTACCAGCAGAATGAAAGTCTTCTCCGCATCGTCTACGTTCTTCCTCTTCTTGTTGTTTCAAAGTTTTTAATTTATCAACATATGATTTTTTCGTGGAACGAATCAGTTTATCATAAGGGATTGGTGGAGGTGTTAAAGTCAAGTCGAGTTTGTAATATGGTGGAGGAACTGGAAATTCTGAAACAAGTTGTGCTTCATTCAGATCATCAGTATCGTTTTCATGATCTAGATTGACTTTATCTTGTATTTTATTTGAGGATTGGTAAGTTCCAGTGCTGGTTTTGTCCTGAACAGCAGTCATATTTTCAAGTCCTTTTCTTTCGGATTATTCACAAAGTGCAATTCAGTTTAAGTGCATGTCGTAGGTTGTTGTTTGTTGTAGCGTTGTAGGAGCTGCAGCCTGTAGCTGTAGGCTGTAGGTACTCGTAGAAAGATTTTTGATCCTAGTATTACGAACGATGAGGCTCCCATAATGACAACATCAATCATCAAAAAACAAACAACTTACTTTAAAAGTAACTCCATATTCCGTTCATTCATAGTATACAAATCAATAACCTCTGGAAGGTATATAGCAGTGTCAATAAGTTAGTATTGGATGTTATTTGACTACGCAAAAGTCTGAAAACGATGCAACCATTTCAAAAGGCTGTTGTTATCTTGTTTCTTTTAGAATGGAAGGTATTGCATGGTATTTCTATTGGCGATCCAAAGCTTCGGTTCACACACGTTTCTTATATACGTACCAAAGTATCTTCATCAGATACATCATTGTTCATGTTCAAATTTTGGGAAAAGGACGGATCGACTGATGCACTTACAACATCAGTGTCACCTCAGGAAGACGAGCAAAGTCGATCACGCATCATTGAGAAACTTAGTTCTCCCAATAACGATATTGACATTACTACACTAGAAAAGCAAGTAATGGCCTCGACTCAAGAACAATTAGATATGCAACGCATCAAAAGCATTTTCCAGAATTCTGATACATTGAAACATAGTCGATCAAAGGAGGAACCCATCACGAAACCACCTCCATCTCAATGGAATATCGCACTGGCATCTGCAACGGTGTTATCACTTGCATCATTGGTGACACTTCAAATTCAAACACCCTTTAATTTTTATATATCAGTAGTTGTATTCACAACTACATTTTTAGTTGCCAATCGTGATCCAATACAAGAAGAAGACTTGGACGATGTCACTGGACCCATCACCAGAACCGTAGGAAGAGTAACCTTAGATTCACTGGAGAAATCGAAACCGACGATTCAGGCTGTAGCAAGAGCAGTAGTCAATGGCGATTCTGCCGAGAATGAAATTCGTCAGTTGAGACAACGAGTGGAGACTTTGGAGCAAGAAAATAAGGATTTGAAACTATGGATTGAGAGAAGGAATGCAATTGACGAACGAAGTAAATTATACAATATGGAGAAGCTCAAAGATTTAGCCCGAGAGAATAAGATAGCTGTTGGAGGAACCAAATCTCAACTTATGATGAGATTGATCGAGCATAACGTGTTGGATTTAAACGGTGATGGCACGTCATTTTCATGACTAGGAGACAAGTAGTACGAATTTGTTTCAAACGAAAACAAACAATAGAAAAGAGGTAAATATCCTTTATTTGTGGAGTGCTAGTTCGCTCACGTGTTCTTCTATGTCATATTCATTCGCATCATGAGAACATGCACGATCATTGTCATCAAAAAATCGGTAACTCGCCTTATTATGAATCACCAACTCATCTCCTACAAAATAAAATGTATCAGACTTTGTTTCAAATGGGTATCGAATCATCTCCTTTACTAGTGCCGCATCTAAAGCGGGTACATCCAGCAATGTCTCCCACGTATTTGTAGAATTTGGAATACAAAATCCGAAAGAAAAGTCATAGCTCTTGACTAATTTAGAACGGAAGTAATGACGCTCAATCATTCGAAATTGTTTCAGAGGTTGATAGGTGGAAAATGTTAAAATAGAAGAGACACGATTTTGTCCTGTGAAATAATTCAATCACTCATTAGTAACTATAGAATTGTATTCCATCCACGATGGTACAAACAGAATCTGTTCACACTTACTCAAAACACTTGCTGGAAAAGTATACTTGATCTTTCTGCACACATCTTGATCATTTTCAGCTTCCATATCGAGATCGACAGACATGGAACCAATGCTGCGTTTGATAATTTCGTCATCTGCGATCCCAATAGCGAAGAGGATATCATTCTTGGGGTTGGAAATCACAAAGGATTCGAATAGAATGCCATATGTATTTGCAGAGGAACATAGAAAGTTGTCTGTTGGTTTCTGAAGCTCGAGAGCTTTCGTTGGTGTAAAACTTTTATTCGATGTCATATTCGATTGATTGATTGATTCAAAAAAATGAGGAACAAAGTCGGTTTGTTCGTATTATTTTTGAAACATAAAACCCTGTCGAGTTGGTGCTGTCCATCAGTGACGTTGCGCGAAAGACAAACATCTCGTCGAAACGTCCAACGTGGTGGTGAAACTGAATCAGGATACGAAGCGATTATCTTTGACACACACTGTTTGACATATTCCCGCTTCACAGTTGTTCTAATCGTCACCACCACTCCTAATATCACTATATCAATAATATGAAGACCACTGCTCTTATCCTTGCTTCTTCCATGGCCGTTGCCTCGGCATTTTCTCCCATGAGTATGTCAGTTGTAAGTACCTAACATCTGCATCGCTTTTTTTTCTTTCGGACAAAGGAAAATGGAAAAAGGAAACATAGAAAGCTGCATGTTCTATGTTGCAAAGACAAGTTTCAAATGCAAACTTTTAGAATATTGTACCTTCCGAATGGTTTATTCTTGTTGTATGAATGGCTCATTTCGAAACGAAAGAGCTGGTCATGATGTCTGTGCAATAATGATCCATTTCTAATCTTCTATGCATTCATTTTTCCATATCCACACAGAACAATGAAATCAGCGCTCGTCGTGACTTTTTCAAGGTCGTTGGAACAGCTGGAGTTGCTGTTGCATCCTCAGCCGCCTTTCCTCTTGTAGCTTCTGCCGAAGTCGAAGTTCCTGCACAGTTTACGGAGTATGACTTCCCCAAAGACTGGGGACTCACCTTCGATTATGCCCAGGATGCACAAAGGGTGAGAGATCACATGTACCTCGCTACCGGGCTTGGAAAAGGCGCCAATAAAATGGAGGATTTTGGAAAGAATATGAAAAAAGAGATGATTGACTTTGTTTCTTACTACCGTCGTTTCCCCAAAATCGCTGGAAAGCCTTCCTTTTCCACCCTTTACACTTCTATCAACGTTCTTGCTGGACATTATACTTCTTATGGATACAAGTACCCACTTCCTGAAAAGCGTAGAAAGCGTTTATACCAAGAGTATGCTGAGATTGAAAAATCTCTCAAGCGCGGTCGTTAAAAGTAGCTTCAGGTTCATTAAGACACTGGTCAGAACGGTTGAGGTAGATATGTATTATCATGAATAGAATCTCCAAAGGTTTTAATAGAATGAATCCAGTGAATTGGGAAAAAAGACTTGATTCCCTCTCTAGATGCGTGGCTTAATCTTGCTATTTTGAAGACACGCCTGTTGTTAAGGTGGAAACTCTCAACAATAAGAATAATTTCTAAATATAACGAGCGCATTAAGTGTTATCATTTCTCTTTGTATCTTGACCTTGAAATAACAGTAGAGCGAACTAAGTCTCCACCCAAGAGACAACCATGACATATCTATGTAATTTAAAAATCATAACGGAACATCAGGCTCTTATTTGAACCATAAAAAAAGACGAAAGGGTAGGCAAATTTTTATTATTAGTATTGCATGTCTACTTATGAGAAACCAAAGTCCATTCCTAAGCACACCATTCCATTTAATTGTACACGTCCATTACTAATGTTTTCTTCGGAAGCACATTAAATTCTTTTGAGAGATTCAACGGGGTTGGAGAACTCAGCATCGGGCTTGGCTGTGGAGTATCCCTTGACAAGACATCCAATAGTCTCTCCAAGAAGCTTAACATCATCAAGTGGGTTGTTACCCTGAACTCTCTTGTAAAGATAAGAATCGAAAGTTACTTGCTGGACATACTTTGAGTTACAAAGCTCGACAAAAGCCTCACGGGCTCCGTTGTTTGTGTAGAATACTTTTTGCAAAATGTCAAGAACAGTGTAAGTAGGTCCATAGAGACCATCGTACTTTTTGATGTAGGTCTTCTCAATTTCAGCTTGGGTAGGAAGACGAGTACCATTCTTCATAAGTGCAACAATCTCCTGTGCTGCCATACGTCCAGACTTGGCAGCGAAGTAAATTCCCTCTCCAGAGCACTTGGTAACATATCCGGCAGCATCTCCAACTAGGGCAATACGTCCCTGAACACGACGGGGACGGTAGTGCTCAGGGATAGGGTGAGCCTCAACCTTAATGATCTTTCCTCCAGAAATCTTATCTCCAGCACGGTCACGCATGGCCTTCTGGTATTGTTTAATAGCAGGGCGGTTGATAACAGTTCCAGTTCCTACTCCAACGTGGTCATACTTAGGGAAAACCCATCCGTAGAAATCAGGAGATACGTCATCTCCAACATACATCTCAGCCATTTCTTCATAGAATTTCATCTTTTCATCTGAGATCTTGATACGCTCTTGGAAGGCGATGGCGAAGTTGTAGGATCCAGCGTCCATGGCTTTGGCAACACGGGAGTTAGCTCCATCAGCTCCAACGATCAAATCAACATCCATGGAGGCGGGGGTTCCAGCAGAAGATCCTTCCTCGTACTTTTGGTAGTGGATGGTGTACTTCTTCTCGGTAGTCTTGTGGTCAGCGGGGATATCAATGGAGGTAACAAGTCCATTAACAACCTCGGCTCCGTATTCAATGGCACGGTCACGAAGGAACTTGTCCATGATTTCACGACGGCACATACCAATGTACTCATCGGGCTGGAGAGTATCTCCAATGTTAACCTCAACTCCAGTGGGAGAGATGAGATTCATTTTACGAACCTAAAGAAAGATGAAAACAAAAATTGTTAGAAAGATGATGATTTCAGATACAACATGTAATTCACCGAACTAAGAAATACAAGACACAAGGCAACTAGAATGTAACGAAGTCACTTTCGCCAAATTCCCGGCATCAGCTACTAGTCCGTTCTATTGACTCTATGTCATCCACCTTTTCCTTCATAGGTTCCATCAGTACGAATATTATTGACTTACCTTACGATCAACAACAGATTCAGGCATGTTGAACTCGCCAACCATGCAAAGAGGGATAGCTCCTCCACATGGCTTAGCGTTGTCAAGCTTACGCTCGAAAAATACAGTATCGATATTCTTCTCCTGAGCAAAGATCTCAGCAGCGCAAGCTCCAGAAGGCCCTCCACTGTAGTTAGAGTAGTGACATGGGAAAGGTTAGTCTACTAGATATTCGCCAGAAAAGATCAGAAAGGAAGAAGAAAAAGATACTTACCCTACTACGGCAACCTTGTACTTGAAAAGCTCAGTGCTGGAGTCTTTCACGGCGCGGTTTACAAGAGGAGTGGGGGCTGTGAAACCAGCAACGGCACTGGCCATAGTGGCAACGGTGGCAAGGGTGAATTTCATCTTGGATAGAAGGATATATTGGATCGTTTATGAGGAAAGAAGATACGTGAGTTGGAACCTGAAGAAAGTTGATGGGTAGAAAACTTCAACTTGTAGGGGTGCAAAGAAAATTCCCCCCACCTTCGTTTAAAAGTGCCGATAATCCATGTCAACTTCGATCAAAAAGTAAAGCGCGCCAAAAATGAGTGCATTGACGTCAATCATGACGTGGAATGTACGTAGGTATGAATGAACAAGACGAAAGACACATTAGAGATTACGAGTACACAATAAACAGAAAATGTAATATATCTGGATTGTTACGTAGATGATATATATATATAATGAATGCATTTAATTTTTTCTGAATTTCCATTTGTCTCCATCACTGACCGACTCAGCCGATTGCAGTTGCTACTCCTCTTTTAGTTGATGATAGAAGATGCGGAGGTCTTTCTGGAGCTATAATCCTTCCAGACATCCTGCGACGGGGTGGGGACGAATATGTCTTCAATCCTTCTACTACCACAATATTTCCGCTAGGACTAGGATTTCTGGTGTCTACTGCTTTGTAGGACGAAGAACGTGTCCAGTTGGAAGATGGAGATTCTGAACGAATATGACGAATCACATAGTTGCTTGATGGTGACAATGATCTCAACGAAGCGCGACTAGGGATCTTGTTCCTAGAGATATCTTCTCCTTTCTGCGACAACTCCTTTGTAGAAGGTAGAGACGACCTTAACTGACTTCTGGGGCGTGACATTGATCTCAAGGATGTTTCAATCGGAATCTTGCGACGCAATGGCCTTTTATTCTGATTGCTTTTGTTACTTTCTGACTTGACAACCTTTGTTTTGGCCTTCAAAGTTCCTTTTTGCCAAATTCCTTTGAATACGTTGTCGCCATTTTTGCTAATAAATTTACCATTTCCATGAGGAAGGTCAAATTGAAATTCACCTTTGTAAGAGTCGCCGTTCGCGTAGATCAGTAAACCATTTCCATGCTTTTCTCCATTGACAATGTCTCCCTTATAGACATTGCCATCTTTATCGATATGGACCTGTGATTCTGCCATCGGTAGGGATGGATGATTTTTATTCAATAGTCTCGATGTTTTTTTTTAAAAATGTTCTTTTGTGTGAAAACAAATGAAGCCATAATTTGAAAAAATGAAGTCAACGGATGAAGTGGATCTTTAGGCCATTTATCAGTACTTTCTTTATTTATCAAGGTATTCAAA
>Ga0213868_10006642_pt1 | contig 10177 bp, 3 predicted proteins | sample PICome_9_FD_160087 | JGI IMG/M metagenome (GOLD analysis project Ga0213868, IMG submission 160087) | Coastal seawater microbial communities near Pivers Island, North Carolina, United States - PICO127 | ecosystem: Environmental > Aquatic > Marine > Coastal | place: USA: North Carolina | collected...
GAAGAAGTCAACAAGAAGAAGAAGAATCGGCCAGTCACTTAAGTTTTTATGAAGGAAGATGAGTGAGACCACACACGTACAAGTATTAAATTTTTGTCATGCCAAACCAAAGGTCGGTCCAGGCTCTTCTTGCTTTTATTATTGAGGGAGAGAGAAGAAGAAAATGGTTGAAATTTAGGTCGCGCACAAAAAACAAGAAAATTTCTTTTTCGGTCTCTTCGTCCAGTGTTCGTCAAAAACTCTCTTCGAAGCTTTTTGGAAGTTGACAGAAGAATAATACGTTACAAAAGGAAGGCATTCATTTCATTCCGTTCTTAATAACACGCGGCATCATCACTCTCAGTACGTAAAAAGAAGAACACGACGATGGACGAGAATCCGTTCGGCGGCGACGAGGACGATCTCGCCCCAAAAATCGTGAACAAGAACACAGAAGAAGAAGGAGTTGAAGAAGGGAAGAGAATAATTGGCGAAAAGACGACGACGACGACGAAGACGGAGGAGGTGACTTCTTCCATAACTGAACAACCGAATAAAATTCCATCGTCGTCGACGAAGAAGACCTCCTTGTGGGGCGACGAGGACGACGAAAACGACGTTCAGATAGAAAAAGCGACGATGAGTAAGAGGACATCTGCAACAGGAGGAGAAGGAGGAGGAGGAGAAGGAGTGAAAAAGAAGAATTTCTTTGGCGACGAGGACGATGACTCGGCAACGACCAACGTGATGTCTTCGTTTCTTTCGTCAAAAAATGACGGCCCAATGTCGCAAATGGCCAGTTATCACGAACAAACGTCGTATTCATTTCACGGAGGTAGCGGAAATGATGAAATGGCGTCGCCGTTGGCGGCGTTTGAGACGGTTATTCCGGGAAGTAAAACGGCGCTGTTGCGAGAGCAAGAGTTGGCAGCCTCGTCCTCGGCGCAAAAGAAGAAAGAGGAGGAAGAAGATACGACTACTTATAACAACAACAGTAACGAACCGGCACGAGAAAGATCAGAATTCAGGCAAGGAAACATGAACAACGACAGAAAGCAAGTGGAAGACGAAATTGTAGAAATCCAATTAGGGGACGACGATGATGCCACTCATAGTCAACAACAGCACGGAGTCGCGGAGCAGTTTGATTCACCGTTCAATAAACCAGTAGCACCTCCAGCGTCAACCACGAGTGATCCACCACCCCCTTCATACCAGGACTCGGTCATGTACGCAAATCCAGCTATTCAGCCAGGAAATTCCATGATGATGAATTCATCAGCTCCAGCGGTGATGAGGGCCGAGCAGACATTTGAAGCATCTTCAATGCAACAACAACAACAACAACAACAACAACAACAACAACCACAGTATTATCAAACAGCGCCGCCACCGCCAACATTACCTCAGCAGACGTTTAACAGACACGAACTGAGCGGTGCTCTCTCGCCGTCGTTCCAATTTTATCCTCCTTACGATCCAGCCAAAGACGAAACTTTAGTCAATCTCGGCGACGAAAAGAAAACTGAGCTCGTCGCGTACATCACCGAGGCAAAAACGGAACCAGAATTTAATCAACAAGGTGGCCCTGGGCTTTCGAAGAAAGTAACGCGGTATAAAATTAATTTCAAAACGAATTCAGATAAGTTTATGCAAAAAGAAGCGATCGTTTGGCGCCGTTTTTCGGATTTTGTGCAGTTACACGATAGACTGTTAGAATCGCATCGAGGATATTTCATTCCTCCGAGACCGGAGAAATCGATAAAAAGACTCGGCGACGAAGCGTTCGTGCAAGCGCGGAAACTCACGTTGCAAAACTATCTCGAAAAGTTGATCAAACACCCATCGCTTCGCACATCTATGGCATTAAAAGTGTTTTTGACGCAGCAAGATTTACAGCAGTCGCGAGAATGGCACGCACTGGCAGTTCCCGCCGCGGCATCTTCAACGATGATGTCTTCTCCGGCGGGTTACCAGCACCAAGAACAGCAGCAGCAGCAGCAGCAGCACCACCACCAAGAAACACTTCAACCATCAACTCCAAGCATGCAATTTGCGCCGGATAGTCACATGATGGCTTCTTCTCCGATCGGAGGGGTGAATCCTGCTTCTCCAGGAGGCGCCGCCAACGGAGGGAGTGCAATTTTTACGCAGCAAAATGTATCGGCTTCGTCGATGATGACGTCTCCATCCGCGACTTCTCCAGCAACGCCAAACCGATCCTCGGTTGGTAAATTCTTTCGAGAGCTCCGTCAATCAATGGCAACGTCTTCGGCAGTTGCTGCGGTCGGAGGGGCATTTGGGATCGAAGCCGCAAAGCCGAAAATCGTCGAAGAAGATGCAAAATTTTTGGTGGACAAGGAGAAATCGACTAAGTTGGAGACCGAATTGTGCGGTCTGAGCTTGAAAACAGAGAAAATATTGCAACGAGAAGAAAAATTCGCCGATTCGTTGGGTGCCTTTGGATTAGAGTGCATGAAGTTCGCCCGTGTTGAAGAAGAGGCTTCGGGAATCTCCGGTCGATATTCCGAGCCTGGCACTCGACTAGCGACTGCCGCCCAGTTTTTCCGCAAAGTCGGCAATGCCTCTGTTCGTGCCTCTCGTATTGCACGCGCTGCTACTGTGCAATTAGCTAAAGCGATGGATCCGTTGCACGCGCATTTGAACTTGATGCCGTCGGTACGCAGAGCCACGCAGCTCAGAGCGGACACGTTGTTATCGCTGCAGACTTTGCTCTCAGATCAAGAAAGACTAACGAATAGAATTAACAAACTCGCTCCTGATATCACAAAACATGTGAAAATAGAACAGTTGAAGCGAGAACTCGAAGAAACAAACAGATTAGCGGAAAATGCGAAAAGAGAATACGATTGCATCCGCGCTAGACAAGCGAATGAGTTCGCGAGATCAGAGAAAGAGCGCGTCGAAGAGTTTGAACAAATGCTTTTGGGATTAGCGCGAGTGCAAGTCGCCCAAGCAGAAAGAACTTTGAGCGTATGGCGCAGCTTGGCAGAGGAGCTCGGGGCATCCCCTCAAGAATGGTCTCAAACAATCTCCGTAGAAGAATCACCTCCTGAAAAGGAGGCCGTTAACAATAGTGAATAGAAGCGCACGTTGTAATGATGAGGAAGAGAAGGAAGAAAAATACATCCTATTTTATAAAATTTTCAGCATTACAACGCTCCTACGTATCTATTATCTCTATTTATGTCCTCACATTGCAACCTTGAAATTTGGCGTTAATAAAGTGTCGTTATCGGCCATCATTTTTCTGACGCTCACAACTTTTCCATGGTCTAGTATTGGCGCTTCATCTTCACCCTCACCCGCATCTTTATTCTTTCCTTCCTGCTGGAGTTTGCGTTGCTTCTCTGCAATCTCAGTCGCCAACATTCTCACGCCCCAGTGATGCAATAACACGCCGAATAACAGTTTTACGACGACTAATATAAGAAATCCTAACACACTGACTGCTAAAGACTCTGTTGTCGTGTATGTTGTCTCTTCTTTGGAGTCGCGCGATTGATATGAATCTCCAACGCGTAAGGTTTCATACAACGGCGGAACGACTCGCAACAACAGAGCCGCCGGAGCGAGAGGGACAAAACCAACTACTCGGTGTATTTTGTACGACTGCGCCAACTTTACATGTTCTCGACAGAACTGTCTAAAATACCGTCTGTATGTCGCCGGTCGTAAGCTGTTGAATTTTGCCATGAACGAATGCTTGACGATATCCACGAAGACTTCGCTTCCCAAGACCAAGAGGCAGTCGGTGGCAAACTTTTTAGTCAAACCACCGGAAATGGACCCGGCAGCGATTATTCTTTGCGCGGCGACAAAGAGCAAGCACACGGTCAAATGTACGCGTTCAATGATATCCAATCTCGTCACTCCGAACAACTTCGCCTCGTCTTGCTTTTTGAAAACGTGGCCTTTCATTTCCGAAAAGTTATTAGAAATTAAAACCAACAACATCGCGTTGGTGTGTGAATTCATTGCCACGGATAAAGTTACCGCGTGGAGCAATAACACAAACGTATGCGAAGCCGTGGCAAACGTCGACAAGATCACGTCCACAAAAAGTTGTAAACCGCAGACGAAAACGTCCCTTCTTCTCGAAAACTTGTGCTGCGCGGTGTCGACAATTTTATCCACCGAGTGCGTCAACGCGTCTAACACGTTGCCATTGAATGAGCAACATAATTTATCAAAGCACTCTAACACGGATGCTGCCATATAAAGTTTGATAACTTCTTGGCCTCTAACATAATGATACAAAACGGAAACATCCAACGAATAGCTTAAAAATACAGCCGCGGCGAGCATGGAAAGCCAGAGTAAATCGCACAGTTGCTCTCGCGCGAGAGGATGTTTCGCCCACGACTGTCGGCGCGTCATTGGCGATGGCGGATCGCCATCGCCGTCAACATCTGGCGAAGAAGCGTCCATTTTCTTCCTCAATCCAACAGCCGCGGCGTACTTCGCAGGATTGAAAAAGTAACTCGAAATAAGCGCGAATAAACCCCGGGATGTTAACACGAACACTCGCACGGGAAGCGAAGTCAAGATGCCTAAAATCGCATCGCCGCACAACAAACAACCATAAAAACACAAGCGCTCCAACTCTCTCGGCAAGTGCCAGAGCAAATCAAACACTCTCTGCCGAGCGTTTGCTAATTCTGCGTTGCTTTTTTCGTCGTTTTCTCTGTTTGACGGCGCCAAGCCCAACTCGGCTAAAACGTATTCCCTCCAAAAGTAGTTTCTCTTCGCGTTCGATTTCTTTTCTTCACCGTTTTTCTTCTCGTTATTACTGCTCGTTGTATGATTATTATTATTATAAATGGTAGTAGCACTGCTACTACTCGCACCATTATTGGGCAGATGTTGATGCAAAGACCTCGCTATGGTCTGAATATCCGCCGGTAAAACCGGCGATGTCGTTTCCGAACCTCTCTCTTTCTGCAACTCCTCCTCATCCGTCGTCGCGTCCAATTCTTCCTGAGACGTGTTGAATTGAGAGTTGCTCTTGCGTCGGTGTAAGAACCAGTCCGAGGAACCTCTGCTCATGCTCGCACTCGCCGTCTTCCGCATTTTCTGATGAAGAGTTTATTTCTTTCTCTCTTTCTCTCGCTTTGGCGAAGAGACTGATGATGCGTGTGCGGGGGGGAAGGATGGTTTATTATTATTGTGCTGCGCGAAATTTGAAGAAAAGCGTTTGAGGAGCAGAAGAGAGAGATGAGAAAAAAGCCGAAAAAACAAGAGCAACGAGGGGCGAAGAAAAAGAAGAAGAAGAAGAAAAACCATTTAGTAGTGGTCTCGCCATAAAAAAACGGTGGTTTACCCCGTGTTGCGACGAAGGAATCGCGGAAACGCGACCTTAATCTCATGGAGTCTTTTTCTAAGAGTCCTCCAGGGAAGGGCGACAATCTGTCAACCTCCCCGTCCTGGCGGTACGTTCGGATTTATTATTATTATTCTTTCCCGTTTTTGCGGGGTGCTCTTTTTGCTCCCTTCTCGTTTTAGCGGAAAAAATTCCGTCTTTTAGACGCGCTAGGGATGTCGCGAAGTCGCGAAATCGTCTGAAAACGCAGAATTTGAAAGTACAAACACTGACAAACGTTTTATTTCCGCTCTCTTGTACTCTCGTGAATACATAAATACATAAACAGGGACTACGAGACTTCTTTTTCGCAGTTATTGAGTGATGAGATTCTTAAAACTGAAACGCGCGGAGATGTGCCGCCACGGAGTGCATCTGCGGTAGACTTGGTACGTTTGGTTACACAATATCGTACTCATGATTGTTCTTCTTTCGAAAACGGGTTTTGATTCGGATTTTAATCTTCGGAGGTGGCCATACGCGCTCGTTTTCCGTGAGCCGCCACCAACAAAATTTCGGTTTTGTGTCCAAGAGGGCGAAAGTTGTGGTCTCAGGTCGACCTGAAAGTGGGCTGCAAACTTCGTGTCAAAGTCAAAAGTCAACATATGTTACTTCACTGCGCACATCTTTTTTTCTCTCTCTCTCTCTTTCTCTCTCAAAAAAGTCATTATACTTACTAATTGAACACTATTATTTATAACAACAAAAACAGCCGTATGCAGGAAGTGGTGCGACATCGGCTGTCGGATCCTCGGGTTTAAACAAGACGGGCGGTTTCGGCGATTCGTTTTACTTGAATCAGCACGCCGGGAGTTTCGCGAATACAAACGATGCCGCTTCGTTGACGTCAAATGGCGGCAATGCAAATAGTCTGTTAGAACCAAGCGGTTCGAGTGGAAAGACCGCTGCTCAAAGTTACGGAGCGGCTTTTAATAACGATGCTCTCGGCACGGACGTGCATCGAGGGTTGAATCCGACGAGCTCGGACGGTTTAGCCTCAGCGTTTGGTAACATCGATTTGGCTGGAGTTGCGAATAGTTTAGCGCGACCATCAACTGCTCCACTACCGCCGCATAGTTCTAGAAATGGATTGAATTCTTTGCAAGCGCATCACTCGTCTCGGCTTGGTGATCAAACGACGAATTCTGCCGGAGTTGCGGCTGTCGCTTCTGGGATGGGCGGCGGCATGGCGGGAGATCTTTCTGGGTTGCAAGCACAACAAGCACTATTGCAGCAGCAAGCCGCGCAGCAAGCGCAAATTAATCAATTCTCTATGCAGCAGATGCAATATAATACAAATGCTGGCGGGGCACACCATCTCCAACAACAAGGGCTTGGCGGCGGTGCTGGTAATTTACCTGGGTTTGATACCTCGGCAGTGAATCAAGTTGCAGCAAACGGAGGTACCGTGGCGGAAGTGTATCAAGCTGCTTACGCGGCTGCCTTGTATGCTCAGCAGCAACAACTCCAGCACTTGGTGCGCATGCAAAGTGGGGCCGGTATGGTTAATCCGCAAAACATGGCGTTCCCCGGTGGAAATGTGAACGCAGCTGCGGCAGCAGCAGCTGCTGCTGCGGGAATTAACGGCATTGGCGGAGCGTACGGAGATTTGACGAACAGCGCGAATGCCGCTGCAGCTGGAATGCTTGCCTCTCAACTCAACGGTAATCCACACTTGGGTTTCACGAACATTGTCAACGGAATGAATCCGCTCATGCATCAGCAACAAAACATGGGTGGTAATCTTGGACGAAACGGTCAAAGAAACGATGGAGGTGGGAATAGGAGAGGTTCCAGAGGTGGACGAAACAACGGAAGAAACTCGGCGTGGGGTAACGATGGGGGTGGCGGTGGTCCGCGCGGCAATCCATTAACGAACAACGCAGAGCTCGCTACTCTGAACTCTGCCGTGCCTGGTGCAAACGGATCACCGACGGCGGAAGAACTCGCGGAGATGGATTCGAGATTTGGGTCCATCGAAGAGTGCGTGGGTCAAATTTCTATCTTGGCCAGAGACCAATATGGTTGCCGCTTCCTCCAGCGTAAGTTTGACGAGGACGGTTCTGCCGCTATCGACGCGTGCTTCGACGAAATTATCGAAGAAGCTGTTGACTTGATGATGGATCCGTTCGGAAATTATCTGTTGCAGAAACTTTTAGAGTGTTGTTCGGATAAACAAAGAGCTGATGTCGTGCGCGCCGTTTCGGTAGTCAACGAGAACGCAAATACAGGCTTACCTGAGTTGGTCTCCATCGCTTTGAACGCACATGGAACGAGAGCAGTACAGAAGCTCATCGAAACTTTAAGCTCGGACGAGGAGATTGAGCTCACCACGAAAGCTTTGCGTCCTGGCGTTGTCACCTTGATCAAAGATTTGAACGGAAACCACGTGGTCCAACGCTGCTTGCAGAGGTTGTCGGCTGAGGATAATCAGTTCATCTATGAGGCCGCGAAGAAGCATTCGGTTGAAATTGCTACTCACCGTCACGGCTGTTGCGTGTTGCAACGATGTATTGACCACGCGACTGAGGAGCAAAAACGACCGCTCGTTCAAGAAATTGCCGACCAAGCGTTGACTTTATCGCGCGATCCTTTTGGGAATTACGTGGTGCAATACATTTTGGACCTCGGATTGTCTTGGGCAAACGCTGAAGTCATGATGCGATTAGTTGGGAATTATGCCGAGTTATCTATGCAGAAGTTCTCTTCAAACGTCGTTGAAAAGTGCTTGAAACTTGCGGATCAGCAATTGGAGGAGCACAGAAACGTCGTCGTTCGCGAAATCATGTCGAGCCCTTTGTTGGATCGACTTTTGATGGATCCGTACGGCAACTACGTCGTTCAAAGCACACTTATGGTCACGAAAGGACCATTACATGCGGATTTAGTGGAGAGAATTCGACCCCACTTACCGCTCATTAAGAATTCGCCCTTCGGGAAGCGAATTTTAAGACTTCTTCTCGAGAAGGCGCACAACAAGTAAAAAGTGTTCGATGCGCTTTCTCGAAGAACGAAATTGTTCAAACAGAAATTAAAATACATTTGTAAATAATGTAGAAGGTTTTGCTTGTTTTATGTCATAAGGAAAACAAGCCAATTGTACGAAAAACATTTGGAGGGTGTTTAGCGGAAAAGAGAGCAAGAGAGAAATAGATTATGTGGATTAAAACTAGAGGTGGGTAATGTTTATAGTCTAGCACTCTAGGGCGAATCAGACGCGAGAATGTGCTTTTTGCATTTCATCGCGAAAGACGAACCAAAGAGAAAGAGAAAAATAGAAAGAGGGTGAAAGGTAACGTTCGAAGCAGAGTTCGAGAAAGCGTTATCTTTGCTGTATACAGAAAGAAAATTAACAAAATTGTGTTTGTATTAATCAATTGTAAAGCACCGCAACTACTACTAAAATTTAACATTATATTGAAACATATCTCGTCCTCTCCGCATACGCGACTCGCGCCCATATCAACATTTTTTCAAGGCGTCCAAGACTTCTAAGAAATCTTGCGGAGGTTCTCTAGAAAAATCCAAACTCTCGCCAGTTCTAGGATGGGTAAATCCTATGGTTCTCGCGTGAAGCATGGGTCTCACGCTTCGTTTCCCTACTGCCTCTGCGTTTACTTTCTTTATTCCTGGATTGTTCAACAGCTGTTTCTTCACGCGTTCCTTGTTCCCGTCGTACGTTTCGTCTCCGAGGATACCACATCCGAGAAATTTAGAGTGCACGCGTATTTGATGCGTTCTTCCAGTATCTAACTTCCATTCTACGAGACTTGCGCTAGTCGCAGTATCCGCTGAAGTAGGGAATGTCTCTAGTGTTCTATAATTTGATCTTGCGAAACGTCCTGTTCTGAGACTCGAGGCGATGCTCATGCGAAGCCTATTTTTTGGATCACGACCGATTGGCTCTTCTACAACTCCTGCAGATGGATTCGGATGGCCTAAAACTAACGCGACGTAAAGTCTTCGGACTGATCTCGCGGCAAACTGATCGCAGAGATGTTGATGCGCCGCGCCGTTCTTTGCGCAAACGAGAAGTCCAGATGTCCCTTTATCCAGTCGGTGAACGATTCCAGGACGAACAGTCGTATCCTCTTCCTCTGGTCCTAAGTACGGCATAATTTCATCATCATCATCGTCATCGTCATCATCGTCTTCTTCTTCTTCGTTCTGTACTTCTGCAAAATCTAAACTCTTCGGAATCTTCCTCCCTTCTTGGACGACTAAGGCGGGGCATCCGCAGTGATATAACAACGCGTTCACGAGCGTCCCGCTCGAATGCCCAGGCGCTGGATGCACCACCATCCCGGCCGGTTTATTTATAACAATAACATCCTCGTCTTCGTAAATCACGTCCAATTTTATATCCTCCGGTTCAGCCGTTAACGATTTCGCTCGTTCAATCGTCAATCGAATAACGTCTCCTCTTTGCACTTTGTACGTTTTCTTCATCGTCTTTGTTCCGTTCACGAAGACGTTCCCGTTGGCGATGGATCTCGCCACCGCGCCTCGGGTTATCTTCTCCTCGCGTAAATTTTCCGCGATGAACGCGTCCAATCGAGACGGTTTAATAACGACAACACCATCATTCGCACCAAAAGCTGAAGCAGAAGGGGCGATAATCTCTCGAACATTTGTGTTGTTGTCCTCCTCCTCGGAAACAACGAGTTCGTTAGACGAGGACGAGGAAGTAAAAAATAAACTCTCCCGTCTCCTGCTCTTTTGATCGTACGAAGAAGAAGACAAAGAAGAAGGAGACAAAGTGCGAGTCCACCACGACGAAAACACGCTTCGCTGCTGCATGGTGGTGTAATGATG
>Ga0213868_10006646_pt1 | contig 10175 bp, 10 predicted proteins | sample PICome_9_FD_160087 | JGI IMG/M metagenome (GOLD analysis project Ga0213868, IMG submission 160087) | Coastal seawater microbial communities near Pivers Island, North Carolina, United States - PICO127 | ecosystem: Environmental > Aquatic > Marine > Coastal | place: USA: North Carolina...
ATGTATACTGCTGTACCGTCGGATCGGAGTAAGAGCTTTTCATCTAAACCTTCTTCAGTAAGATCTACCCAAACAGAACCGTCATCTTTTTTGTAAAAAATTGATTGTTTTAAACCTTGTTCGATGAGCTCCTTACCTAGTAAGTAGGTTTTGCTTTCATAATAATAGGAATCAAAGGACACTCCAAGGTTGGAGTAAGTAGTTTCAAATCCTTTATAAACCCAATTATTCATTTTTTCCCAAAGGGCAACTACTTCAGCGTCACCCGACTCCCAGGCTCTTAGCATTTGCTGCGCTTCTAAAAATAATGGGGCTTGCACTTTGGCCTCTTCAATTTCCATCCCCTTAGAAATCAGTGAATCAATCTCCTTTTTATATTCTTGATCAAAACGGACGTAATAATTACCTACTAATTTATCTCCTTTTAACCCCGAAGTCTCGGGAGTTTCTCCATTCCCATAGTGCTTCCATGCAACCATGGATTTACAAATATGTATCCCACGGTCGTTAATGATTTGTGTTTTGAGCACATTTTTACCACTGGCTTCTAAAACTTGAGTAACAGCATAACCCAATAAATTATTTCTTATATGTCCTAAATGAAGTGGTTTGTTGGTATTGGGGGAAGAATACTCGACCAAATAAACTGATTTAGAATCTGGCTTGACATGTCCGTAGTTTTGGGATTCAGAGATTGCATTCAGCGCTTTGACATAATAAGCATCTGCAATACTCAAATTTAAAAAGCCTTTTACGACATTATAATCAGTAACCCACTCAGTATGGGACTTGAGAAAATTTCCCAATTGATTTGACAGTTCTACTGGATTTGTCTTGATAAAACGCAATAAAGAAAAAACCACTAAAGTAAGATCTCCTTCAAACTCTTTTCGAGTAGCTTGAAACTCAAACTGAGGGACAGTTACATCAAAAGTCTCTTTTAAATAAGGCTTTAAAGCCTCTGAAATCTGTTGCGTTAGTGATTGCATAAATGAGTTTCGGCAAAGATAATTATTGTAAACCAATTTGAGTGTTCAAATCAATGGCTTTCAGGTCGAATTCTCCAGTAAATTTTTCCCCATTTTATTGTCAAATTTTCTTTCAAAAACTCCATTTAAAAAAATATGCTTAGTCTAGAAGCAGTATCTTAGCAAATAATGCTAGTAAATATATCTTATAACGATCCTGAAGTCAGACGGAAGATTGAAGATGCTGTTGGAAAGCCTTTTTCCTTGCAAAAACGATGGAAACTTGGTGGAATTGGCTCTCCAAAACTCTTCATGAATAGTTGTTCGATTGACATTCACAATCTGATGATCCTAGATCATAACATCAATCAATGCAATATTGAATTGCGTCCTCAAGGGATAATTGTCCGTTTTAGGAGTCTTTTAGAAACTTATGGATTGGTAATCCCCTACTTCAAGCTTAAGGTGTATAAGGGCAAAGCAGAGGAATATTCCATTTACATGGATCAGTATTTTATTAAAGTTTTGGCAGATAACAAAAGCATTCATCAATTCTTTAAAAAAGTAGCTGATGAAAAGATATTAAATACTCCAACCTCCTTTGAAGACCTTTAGCAGATTAGAATGACCGTTCAGTCTTCCCGGTATAAATCTGACGTGGACGCCCAATAGGTTCATTGTTTTTTCTCATCTCCAACCACTGAGCAATCCATCCTGGTAGTCGTCCGAGTGCAAACATTACAGTGAACATCTCCGTTGGAATACCCAAAGCGCGGTAAATAATTCCAGAATAGAAATCGACGTTAGGATATAGTTTTCGTTCGATAAAGTAAGGATCCTTTAAAGCTTCCTGTTCAAGTCCTTTAGCAATCTCAAGCACAGGGTCATTAATCCCCAATTCTTGAAGGACCTCGTCAGCAGCTTTTTTGATTATTCGAGCTCTAGGATCAAAGTTTTTATAAACACGATGACCAAATCCCATCAAACGGAAAGGATCATTTTTGTCTTTGGCTTTTGCCATGTATTTTTTGGTATCTCCACCGTCAGCTTGTATGGCTTCAAGCATTTCTATCACTGCTTGGTTGGCACCTCCGTGAAGTGGTCCCCAAAGCGCTGAAATACCAGCAGATACTGAAGCGAAAAGTCCTGCGTGTGACGAGCCTACAATACGAACTGTAGAGGTTGAACAGTTCTGCTCGTGATCTGCGTGTAAAATCAATAATTTGTTTAGTGCATTGACCAATACTGGACTGGGCTCAAAATCTTGATGTGGTAATTTAAACATCATGTGAGCGACATTTTCCACATAAGACAGTGAAGTATTGGCATAATTCAAAGGCAAACCTTTTACCTTACGATGCGTCCAGGAGGCAAGTATAGGAAATTTGGCCATCAACATAATAATGGCCTCACGCATATCTGCTTCGGATTCTATATCAACTGAATTCGGATTAAATGCAATCAGGCCTGAAGTCAGAGAAGAAAGGACTCCCATTGGATGAGCTGCCTTTGGAAAACTCTTTAAGATTAACTTCAAATCTTCATCAACTAATGAATCTTCTCGAATTTCTTTATTCAATAAATCCAGCTCACTTTTAGTGGGTAATTCTCCAAAGATTAGCAAAAAGGCCACCTCTATAAAGCTTGATTTTTCACATAAATCTTCTATGGAGTACCCTCGATATCTTAGGATTCCTTCTTCACCGTTTAAAAAAGTAACTCCACTTTTACAAGAGCCTGTATTTTTATATCCAGGGTCATAAGTAATTAAACCTGTTTGTGCTCTTAAGCTTTTAATGTCAATTCCTTTTTCATTCTCAGAACCTTCAACTAATGGAAACTCAAAGGTTTTATCCTGATAGGTAAGTTTTACTGAATCACTCATTTTAAATCATCTTTATTTATTCAACTATCCTAACTGTACTCAATAAAGTAGTGGGGCTATACTTTTAGCTTTCTTATTTTACTTAAATGCTTTTTTCCCAGGAAAATAAGCTTGACGTTCCAATGCTTCTTCAATACGCAACAACTGATTGTATTTTGCCATACGGTCACTTCTCGAAGCGGAACCCGTCTTTATCTGTCCTGTATTAAGGGCAACTGCTAAATCAGCTATTGTATTGTCCTCTGTCTCTCCAGAACGGTGTGACATCACGGAAGTATAGCCTGCTCGATGAGCCATATCAACAGCGGCAATAGTCTCAGATAAAGTACCGATTTGATTTACTTTAATCAAAATGGAATTTGCTATACCTTCATCTATCCCTCTGCTCAAACGCTCAACATTGGTCACGAAAAGGTCGTCACCAACGAGTTGAACACGATCTCCTGCTTTCTCAGTGAGTAATTTCCATCCTTCCCAATCATTTTCATCCATTCCGTCTTCGATTGAGATGATGGGGTATTTGGCACTCAATTCTGCTAAATAGCTCGCTTGCTCCTCTGAATTTCTTTTGACTCCTTTATCGCCTTCAAAAAGGGTATAATCATAAACCCCGTTTTCGTAAAACTCTGCTGCTGCACAATCCAAAGCGATCATCACTTCTTCTTCAGGTTTATAGCCTGCATTTTGAGTTGCTTTTAAAATAGTATCTAGAGCGTCTTCTGTTCCATCTAAAGAGGGAGCAAATCCTCCTTCATCACCAACAGCTGTACTTAAATTTCTGTCGTGAAGTACTTTTTTTAGATGATGAAAAATCTCAGACCCCATTTGCATGGCGTGAGTAAATGACTTAGCTCCTACAGGCATTACCATAAATTCTTGAAAGGCAATAGGTGCGTCGGAATGTGAACCCCCATTAATAATATTCATCATGGGTACGGGTAAAGTTTTAGCACTTACACCACCTATATATCGATATAAAGGAAGCCCAAGTTCATTTGCGGCAGCTTTAGCTGCAGCTAGGGAAACACCTAAAATTGCATTTGCTCCAAGTTTTGATTTGTTGGGTGTACCATCCAAATCAATCATAGATTGATCTATATTTTCTTGTTCAAACACTGAGGTTCCAATAATTTCTTGGGCAATAATATTGTTCACATTATCAACAGCTTTGCCAACGGCTTTACCCATATAAGCACTTCCTCCGTCTCTAAGTTCTACTGCTTCATGCTCTCCAGTAGAAGCCCCTGAAGGGACTGCTGCTCTTCCCAAAATGCCGTTTTCAGTGATAACATCTACCTCTACAGTTGGATTCCCTCTGGAATCAAAAATCTGTCTCGCATGCACGCTAATAATGATACTCATGTGTGTTTAAATTAAAGTGGTTTTATTTGAATATTATTGGTTTTCTAAAATTTCTTTGAATTGATCAAAAAGGTAAACTGAATCGTTTGTTCCAGGGCCTGCTTCAGGATGATACTGAACCGAAAAGCAGTTTTTACCATTCAAACGCATACCTGCAAGGGTTTGGTCATTTAAATGAATATGGGTAATCTCAACATCGGGATGATTTTTAGCAGCTTCCATTTCTACCGCAAATCCGTGATTTTGTGATGTGATTTCTCCTTTACCGGTCAGTACATTTTTAACAGGATGGTTGATTCCTCGATGACCATTAAACATTTTAAAGGTTGGTATACCGCTAGCTAGTGCAATGATCTGGTGCCCTAGACATATTCCAAACAAGGGTTTATCTGAATCAATGATTTGCTTTGCAACACGCTGAACTGATTCAAGCGGTTGGGGATCTCCTGGGCCATTTGAAATAAAATATCCATCAGGATTCCAAACAGCCATAGTTTCTAACGAAGTATCATAAGGAAAAACTTTGACATACATATCTCTTGCAGCCATGTGCTTTAAGATATTGCGTTTAATTCCTAAATCTAAAGCTGCTATTTTAAAGCTTGCATCCGGATCTCCATAAGTATAGGCCTCTCTAGTGGATACTTTAGATGCCAACTCCAAACCTTCCATACTAGGAGCATTTTGCAATTCTTTGACTAACTCATCTTCTCTTTCTAATTCCGTAGAAATTACAGCATTCATGGCGCCGTTTTCACGAATGTAGTTGACTAAAGCACGGGTATCAACATCTGAAATGGTCACTAATTTATGCTTCTCGAGATAATCGAATAAAGAGGTTTCAGCAGCAGCTCTTGAATAAGAAAAACTAAAATCTTTACAAATAAGTCCTGAAATCGAAATTCGATCCCATTGAGAATCGCTTTCTAGAAAGCCGTAGTTGCCAATATGGGTATTGGTCGTAACCATTATCTGACCAAAATATGAAGGATCGGTAAAGATTTCTTGGTAGCCGGTCATACCGGTATTGAAACAAATTTCACCAAAAGATGAACCTTCAATACCAATTGATTTGCCGTAAAATTTAGTGCCGTCTGCTAAGAGTACAAACGCTTTTTTTCTAGATTTATATTTCATATTAATTATTTACAAAATAAACCAAAAAAAAGGATAAACTAAAACGTTTATCCTTTTAAATTACTGAGAATTAAATAGTACTATGGAATTATTCTCCATCTTTATTTTCTGATTCTTTCCCTTCGTTTTTTGCAGCTTCAGCTGGCTTTTCAACAGCCGCTGTTTGAACCTCATCGACTTTTTCCTCTACTGCTGGAGCTTCAACTTTTTCTTCAACAACAGCCTCTGCTGCTGGAGCTGCTGGAGCAGTTGATTTTGATTTCCCTCCAAGTCTTCTAGACTTTTTCTTGGCTTTTTCTTCGGTTTTATAAACCTCGTTAAAATCAACCAATTCAATCATTGCCATGTCAGCATTGTCACCCAATCGGTTCCCTAATTTGATGATTCGGGTGTATCCTCCTGGACGGTCACCTACTTTCGACGCAACCTCTCTAAACAATTCTGATACTGCTGTTTTATCTCTTAAAGAAGAGAAAGCCAAACGTCTGTTGTGAGTGGTGTCTGATTTTGATTTGGTAATAATAGGCTCAATAAACTGCTTTAGCGCTTTTGCTTTAGTTACCGTTGTATTGATTCTCTTATGCTCAATCAATGAACAGGCTATATTGGCTAGCATTGATTTTCTGTGGGCGGTCTTTCGACCCAAGTGAATTACTTTCTTTCCGTGTCTCATTTTCCTTGCTTAAAAATGTGGATTAATCTTTATCTAACTTGTACTTCGCTAAGTCCATTCCGAATGAAAGGCCTTTGAGAACAACGAGTTCTTCTAATTCTGTCAACGATTTTTTACCAAAGTTTCTAAACTTCATCAGATCGTTTTTGTTATACGAAACTAAATCGCCAAGAGTATCAACTTCTGCCGCTTTTAAACAATTTAAAGCACGAACTGAAAGGTCCATATCTACCAATTTAGTTTTTAGCAATTGACGCATATGCAATGATTCCTCATCGTAGGTTTCGGCTTGAGCTATTTCGTCAGCTTCTAGAGTGATGCGCTCATCAGAGAACAATAAGAAATGGTGAATTAGCGTCTTGGCTGCTTCGGTCAGGGCGTCTTTAGGATGAATAGATCCGTCTGTGATTACCTCGAATATTAATTTTTCGTAATCAGTTTTTTGCTCTACACGAAAGTTTTCTATGCTGTATTTTACATTCTTTACAGGAGTAAAAATAGAATCGATGGCAATTACACCAACCTCAGCATTCGTCTTTTTATTTTCTTCTGCTGGAACATATCCTCTTCCTTTTTCGATGGTAATTTCCATATTCATTTGAACATCTTTACCAAGATTACAAACGACCAGGTCAGGGTTTAAAACTTGAAATCCAGAAATAAATTTCTGAAAGTCTGCAGCTTTGAGTTGTTCTTGACCTCCTATAGAAAGGGTTACTTTTTCTTCTTCGATTTCGTCGATCTGACGCTTAAATCGAATTTGTTTCAGGTTCAAAATAATCTCTGTGACATCTTCCACTACTCCAGGAATGGTAGAAAACTCATGCTCGACGTTTTCAAGCTTAACAGAAGTTATTGCAAAGCCTTCTAGTGAAGATAATAATACACGTCTGAGTGCATTCCCTACTGTAAGACCGTATCCAGGTTCTAAAGGACGAAATTCAAATTTGCCTTCGAACTCTGAGGAGTCGATCATAATAACTTTATCCGGTTTTTGAAAATTCAGTATTGCCATAATTTGCTTCCGTTTGCTTATTTAGAGTATAATTCTACGATTAATTGTTCCTTGATATTCTCAGGAATTTGAAGTCGTTCAGGAACATTTACATAAGTTCCTTGAAGCTGATCACTATTCCAGCTTAACCATTCGTAAACAGAATAGTCTTTCCCTTTTGCTTCAACTATAATATTTAAAGATTTTGATTTTTCTCTAACACCCACGACGTCTCCCGCTTTTACTTGGTAAGAGGGTATATTAACGATAGAACCGTTTACGGTAATGTGTCGGTGAGAAACCAGCTGACGTGCACCGCTTCTTGAAGGTGAAAGACCAAATCGGTAAACTACATTATCCAATCTAGATTCACACAGTTGAAGCAATACTTCACCTGTTACGCCTTTACTTCTACTTGCTTTTTCAAAAAGGTTGCGGAACTGACGTTCTAGGATGCCGTAAGTAAACTTTGCTTTTTGCTTCTCCATAAGCTGAACAGCGTATTCTGATTTTTTACCTCTTCGTCTCGCGTTTCCGTGCTGTCCTGGAGGATAATTTCTTTTTTCGAAGGATTTGTCTTCTCCGAAGATGGGCTCGCCAAATTTTCGAGCAATTTTTGTTTTTGGACCAGTATATCTTGCCATAATTGGGTTTTTTTGAACAGAGAGCTATGAATTAAGGTCACTTCCTTCGATAGCTAGTAAACTGCTCTTGATATTAATATTAAACTCTTCTTCGTTTGGGGGGTCTACAACCGTTATGAGGTAGTGGAGTCACATCGATGATTTCCATAACTTCTATACCGTTGTTGTGTAATGTTCTGATTGCCGATTCACGACCATTTCCAGGTCCTTTGACATACACTTTCACTTTGCGTAAGCCAGCCTCTTGAGCTGTCTTAGCACAGTCTTCTGCGGCGGTTTGTGCTGCGTAAGGTGTATTCTTCTTAGATCCTCTGAATCCCATCTTACCGGCAGAAGACCAAGAAATAACTTCGCCTTTTGTGTTGGTAAGAGAAATGATGATGTTATTGAAAGAAGCAGTTACATGCGCTTCCCCAATGGATTCAACAATTACTTTTCGTTTTTTTCCTGCTGTTTTAGCCATAATTACAAACTATTATTTAGTTGCTTTCTTTTTATTTGCTACCGTCTTACGTTTCCCTTTTCTTGTACGCGAGTTATTTTTTGTTCGCTGTCCACGTAAGGGCAATCCAGATCTGTGACGGATTCCTCTGTAGCATCCAATATCCATCAAACGTTTGATATTGAGTTGTACTTCTGAACGCAGTTCCCCTTCAATTTTAAAAGAGCTTACTGCCTCACGGATACGTCCTGTCTCATCATCCGTCCAATCGGATACTTTTTTGTTTTCATCTACTTTAGCCGTTTCCAAAATACTTTGTGCACGACTTCTACCGATACCGAAAATATAGGTAAGAGAGATAACGCCTCTTTTTTGCTTTGGAATGTCTACCCCTGATATTCTAGCCATAATTAACCTTGTCTTTGTTTGAATCTAGGATTTTTTTTGTTGATCACGTACAAACGACCTTTTCGTCGTACGATTTTGCAGTCTGCACTGCGTTTTTTTAATGATGCTCTTACTTTCATAACTATGAATTATATTTTAAAATCTAAAAGTGATCCTCGCTTTTGTTAAATCGTAGGGACTCATTTCTAGTTTAACTTTATCTCCTGGTAATAACTTAATATAATGCAAACGCATCTTGCCAGATATATGGGCAGTTACTACATGTCCATTTTCAAGCTCAACGCGAAACATTGCGTTAGACAATGCTTCTATGATGGTTCCTTCTTGTTCTATTGCTGCTTGTTTTGCCATATACTTAGTTTATTCCTCTTCTTGTTTTTCCAGATTTCATCAATCCATCGTAGTGTCGATTCAATAAGTATGAATTTACTTGCTGTATAGTGTCAATCGCCACACCTACCATAATGAGAAGCGAGGTCCCTCCATAAAATAAGGCCCAGCCTTGCTGAATCCCAATAAACTTTACTACTATAGCAGGGAATACTGCAATTCCAGCTAAGAATAATGAACCAGGGAAAGTAATGTGAGACATTACCGTGTCTAAATATTCAGAGGTTTCATTTCCTGGTCGTATACCGGGTACAAATCCACCACTGCGCTTTAAGTCGTCAGACATTTTGTTTGTCGGCACTGTAATCGCTGTATAGAAGTAAGTAAACACAATAATTAGTAGTGCAAACAGCACGTTGTACCAAAGCCCAAAAATATCAGAAAAATTGGCTTGCATCCATTGTCCGACATCGGAATCACCAAGAGCGCCTCCAATGTATACAGGTGCAAACATGATTGCTTGAGCAAAGATGATAGGCATTACTCCTGAAGCATTAAGCTTTAAAGGTATGTATTGTCTCGATCCGTAAACAGTTCGATCAGAAGTTGCTCCCCCCGCTTGTCTTCTCGCATACTGAACTGGTATTCTTCTCACAGCCAGTGTCAAGAGAATGGAAAGTAGTATGATTACAATCCAAAGGACCAATTCAATAAGGATTAGCATCAAGCCTCCGTTGTTTTCAGAAACTCTAGAGATAAATTCTTGGGTAAACGAAAGCGGTAAGTTGGCAATAATACCCACCATAATTAATAATGAGATACCGTTTCCGATCCCTTTATCTGTAATTTTCTCTCCAAGCCACATGGCAAAGATGGTCCCAGTAACCAATATAATGATTGAAGAAATGATGAAAAGAGGTCCTTTGCCTAGTACAAATGCACTTTCTGGAACACCCAGTGCACTCAGCCCATAAAGATATGCTGGCGCTTGTACCACACAAATAAGAATGGTTAACCAGCGTGTAATTTGATTGATTCTCTTTCTTCCGCTTTCACCTTCTTTCTGGAGTTTTTGAAGGTAAGGCACAGCTATACCCATCAATTGAACTACAATAGAAGCTGAGATATAGGGCATGATACCAAGCGCAAACACAGAAGCATTTGCAAAAGCACCTCCGGTAAAAGCGTTTAGAATACCTAAAAGACCTCCTCCGTCAGTACGGCTGCTTAGAGCAGCAAGCTGAACAGGATCAATCCCTGGTAATACCACTTGTGCTCCAAGACGGTATACCAATAACATCCCTAACGTCAAGAGTACGCGATCTCGAAGTT
>Ga0213868_10006651_pt1 | contig 10169 bp, 7 predicted proteins | sample PICome_9_FD_160087 | JGI IMG/M metagenome (GOLD analysis project Ga0213868, IMG submission 160087) | Coastal seawater microbial communities near Pivers Island, North Carolina, United States - PICO127 | ecosystem: Environmental > Aquatic > Marine > Coastal | place: USA: North Carolina | collected...
GGTGGGCGGTTTGAACATTGAAAACCACAAATCTAACGGTGTAAATCTCCTTGATTCGACACGGATTCGATCTCCTTCATCCGATACGGATTTAAAGTCGTGTCAATTTCACTTGAAGACACGACAAACGACAAAGATTCAAAATATATTCAACTGTGTCAACAGAGTCAACTGCAAGAAGTTATTATTTGTGAACCACTCTCACTCAGAGTATTTATTTATTACTTATAAAAGTACAAAGTGAAACATGGAGCAAGACTCATATCAAGACGAGAATATCTTCAAGCAGCAGTCAGAACAATTACACGAAGAACGAAAGGAAGCCGTTGGAGGAAAATGGTGTAACTGGACACGGTTGGCAACGAACGATGCAACTGGATTTCTCTTCAATCGATGCGGTGCGGGACCAGTCATAATCTCCAATATTTTCTTATCGACCTCTCTCATTCTATTGGCAGAACGTGAAATTGATTGTGAAGAAGACGATGTCCCTTGTGGAAAAGTATACGGGTTAAAACCGAGTTCACTCATTTCATTGATTGCTACTGTCAGTGGAATATTATCCTGTTTCTTTTTACCATTCATGGGGGCTATCGTGGATTATACGAAACATCGGTGGACATTGGGTGTAACATCCTGTTCGATCTTAGTTCTTGTGCAGGCGATTCAAATTGGGACGGTTCAGAAGACGTGGTTTATCATGTCCATTTTACAGGCCATCAACGGGTTCGTTTATCAAGTGGTGACACTTGCAGTGTATGCATACTTGCCTGAAATTGCAAATGAGGTGATGGAAAAGAAGTATAATTGGTATACGAGTCTTTATTATATGGTCATGTTTGGACATCAAGCGTTGTATATTGTGCTCATTGTTGCTTTGGACATGGTATTTGAGTTGGATGATGTTCAAGTGGGCATGGTGAGCCAAGGTACGTGTTTTTAAAAAAATCATGCATATATGTCTTGAATTCCAATCAGTGTATCTGTATTGGATAGGTAGATATGTACTTATTTCCATTTTAATATGTATGTATTGTGTTTTTATGAACCAATACCTTCCTTACAAAATAATTAGGTTTCGATACTCTCGTCACTGGAATATATTGGACCATGAGCTGGTACTATTTCACCAAACGTGATGCCATGACCAAACTACCGAAAGGAAAGAGTCTTTTCACTGCAGGATTCTCTCAAGTTTTTAACACAGCCGTTGGGATTCAAAAACATTATCCCCAAACAGTTGGATGCTTCTTCTTGGGAATTGTATTTTCACAAGCTGCCGTGAATTCCTTCACCACTATTTCTATTACGTACATCAATGAAGTGTTGCAATTTGATAGTACACAAACAGGAATACTCTTTTTAATTGTACTTGTATCGACATTACCTGGAAGTGGCTTTGCCAGTTTTATGACGAATCGGATCAATGTAAAGAAAAATATAATACTCTGCCTTGCTGTGTTCATCGTCGTCAACTTTGCAGCATTTTTCAGTTTGACGGATGAGACGCACGATATTCGAGCTTATTGTTTTGGTGTTTTATGGGGTTTCATGTTGGGATGGTACGTTTGAATGTGTCTTGAGAAGTGTATGATGTGTTTTTGTATAAAGATCTGAATCGTTTCTAACCTAAAATGTTGTTGTTGTTCCTGCTCCCATTGCGTGCTGCTACAGGTATTATCCCGCGGAGCAGAACATGTACACATTCATCATCCCTAGAGGACAGGAGGCAGAATTGGCTGGTTTCTTTTTGTACTGTGGACAGATTCTTACCTGGCTGCCGCCTTTGATATTCACCATCATGAACGAAGCAGATATCAATTTATCTTGGGCGGGAATGACTTTGAACGTGTATATGATTGTTGCTATTGTCCTGTGGTGGTGCATGAAGCCATGGGATCAATGTGTTGCAGATGCAAAAATGAATAAAATCCTTGGCATCAGTAGTGTAGATGAAGCATAATGGAAATAGATGTAAATGATCTCATAATATGTTGTTCCTGGATTTATAAAAAGCTATGCTTCATGAATTGTGAGACCTGGTCACAGTCGCTCATTTTTCATGACGGCACGCCACAGGCCCCTCTATGCCCAATGTGACCTATGAGAAATGAGAGAGTAGAAAGTAGATAGAAGAAGTAGAAAGTGGAAAGCGAAACAATATCAACGTGAAGAGTTAATTTTAAAATATCCATACATACATTTAGTCACCTACCGATCATTCGTATCACCCGAGCTAATTCATCAGGTTACTGTCATTGAGAAATCAAAATGTCTCAAAGTGACACATCCGCAGAGCAGCTGATAAGCTCTTTACAACTGATTGATCCCATGTTGCAATTCTTGACAAAAGCTACGAATTCTAGTACTGTCCCATTGTCTTCTTTAAGAGGAATGTAAGTGTTCGATCACTTGTCGTGCTGCAGATATATAGTTCCTTGTTTAGCTTTGACGTCTTTCTCATATAGTTTGTAACTGCAACTCAAGTATTCCAAAGGGAAAGCATTCCTTACTACAATATGTGAAAGAACTTGATCGATTGGGGGTCTTAATATTAGAATATCCAAAAGATTTTGACGATGACCAGCTTCTGCATATCTTGCAAAAAAGCGAAGATGCAACAGAAGATGAACTGAAAAAGATCATGATTGGTTTTCCTCTTCAAATTCATTCCAATGACATGAGCAAGAATAAAGTAACAGCACAACTGCACGGTAGTACCAAAACCGCTGGGAAACGACGTCTCGCTTATTTAAAACGAACATTAAAGAAAGAGATGACGCCTATGGATGCAATGACAGACTCTGAGGAAATATCTAATACATCATATTCGACGAAACGGGGATTGGATCCCTTGCTTTCGGATGGAATGGTTTATTCTGAAAAGTATAAACAGTACTCTGTAAAGAATCAGCATGACACAATTGCGATGGCTGATAATGATAAAGATTATGACGAAGATGCAAAGAAAGCTTTGGATCAACTAGAAACCTTCCTGAATAGAAAACCTAAAAGCAAAGAAGATAACATGGAAATGTTTTGCTTGCCAAATCAGGCTGCTTTTGCTGGATCGAGAAATGCTAGATCAAGTACATTCAGTTTCCTTCCGATAGAAATATGTCATTTGATACCAAAGTCCCTACCAGATATGTTGGGAATCCAAATATCCAATGATGAATTAATCAACGATGACACTATTATGCGCACAGATGAACGACGGAAATTATACAAACATCAAGCGGACGCAATCAAAGCTGTATTCAATGGACACCACACATTGATTTGTACAGGCACTGGCTCTGGGAAATCAATATGCTATTTGTTGCCTGTTCTTTCTGATATTATGAATAGCAACATTGAGAATCATGTATTGTTTCCAGTTGAAAATGACCAGACAGATTCCAAAGGGAGCACGGCCATTATAATATTTCCAACAAAAGCCTTAGCTCAAGATCAGATAACCAAATTAAAGGAACGGATTGCAAAGTATCCAGAACTGAGTGAACATATTCGGCTCGGCGTTTTGGATGGCGACACGCCACATTCTCAGCGCATTGAAATTGCAGAGAAATGCAATCTCATTATGACAAATCCTGATACAATACATGCTGCAATATTACCAGGTTGGAAAACACTGTACAAGAATCTTCTTGCAAGACTACATTTCGTTGTCATTGATGAATTACACACCTATGAGGGTGCATTTGGGTCTCATGTCTCGCTTGTAATATCCAGACTATTGAGAGTCGCAAAAGTATCAAACTTGGTTTCATCGGATATTTCTGATAGAAAATTACAATTTATTGGATGCTCAGCAACAATCGGTCATCCCGAAGATCACTTTCGTCTCATTTGCCCTATTTCAAAAGATGATCAAGTTACGGTGTTATCTCCAGATCAAGATACTTCACCTTGTGCAGCAAAATATTATTTTGTGTGGAATCCTCCGATGGTAGATCAAAATGGAGATGATATCGGCGTCAAAGCTTCCAGACCCAATCATCCCAAATCCATCACGCGGAAGAAAAAGGTGACAAAACAGAAACGGGAAAAGAACCACAATGAGGAATTTAAGAAACAAATGCTGAAGGTACAAAGTTTTTCTGATGAAGTTGTCGAAGAAGCAGCGGATAACACTTTCTTGAAAAGACGTCATGCAGCAGATGAAACCGCTCGTTTACTTGCTCACGCGATTCAGAATGGTATCAGATGTATTGCATTCTGCAAAACTCGGATGTTAGCGGAGTGGGTTTACGAGAAGTGCGTTACTTATTTGAAGACTGATGAATATGCCGGTTATGAGTCTAAAGTTGAAATATATAGAGGTGGATATTCCGCATCCGTACGGCGAAATATAGAGAAGCGATTGTTTAACAACGAATTGTTAGGAGTAGTTGGGACATCTGCACTTGAGCTTGGCATTGATATAGGAGGCATTGATCTCACTCTTCACTGTGGCTATCCAGGTAGTCAGGCGTCGTTACTACAACAAGCAGGCAGATCAGGACGCGGTGCAAATAATTCACAGCCGTCCTTCGCCATCATGGTTTGTTTCAGTTCTCCATGTGAGCAGCATATTTGGAAGTACCCAAAAACTCTCATGGGAAGAGGTCTTTTATCACCTCCTTGTATACCTTTGAACCATGGCATAGTGGAAGGTCATATGTTATGTGCCTCCGATGAATTCCCTTTATGTGGCAAATCGTCTATTGCAGACTTGATTTTAACGAATGATAATGTCAATCAGTCATTCAATATGATTGTACCAGATTGGGATTTGTTTGGAGGTCAAAATGTTTATGAAGATTCTATTGAAACTTTAGTTGATCGCGGGCTGATACGAAAAGAACAGATTCAAGGCAAAACATCTATACCAGCGTACTCAAAACATCCGGTAAGTTTAATATCACCATCGATAAATTGGTTTTTCAGTTTAAAAACTGTAGCTTATACCCACATTTTTCAATTTCACAGTGTTTGGATCGTCCTTCGCTCATGGTTAATTTAAGGTCCATTGAGCCAATAACGTACACCATTGTCGACCTTTCCCATCCAGGACAGGGTGGTAACATTGATGGAATTCATGATCCTAATGCAATCATGGACACGATACCATATTCTCGAGTTTTTTATCACGCGTTCCCAGGGGCAATAATAATGCACAGAGGGACAAGATACAAAATCCAAACCATGAACTATCCTCCTTGTGCGGCAGACTCATCGCGGTACATCAACGTTGGTACTCTATGTGCTTTTGCTCGGCCGTGCAGTGACCGTTTCACAACAAGAGCGCTAAGTACAACATTAATAACTGTCGTGAGGCAAATGCTATCAGTAGATTTAGATCCCGCACTAATTCAGAATACTCAAACAAGTGATTCGGCTTTTGAGCCTGAGTTAGGTTTTGGATCACTAGCTGGAAATGGAGTAGTAAGTATCAAGAAAACGGTGCACGGTTATAAAAAATTATCGCTCGTGAATAGAACCGAGGTAAGGTCAAAATTGATTTCAATGCCTCTGATATGTAATGCATTTTCTAAATATATTGCCAATCAGATATCTAGAAGTGAACTATCTTTACCATCAATGGAATATGATACGAATGCGCTTTGGATAGACTGTGAGGCTCAAACTCTATGCGATGTCATGTCTGATTTTGACGCCGGAGTACATGCGTTGTCGCATGCCATCCTTGCTGTAGCTCCTTTGTTCGTTCCATGCACATCGTCCGATTTGGACTGCGATCATTCACGTTTCGGTTGCACTAGGGTTCTTGTTTTTGATCTAAGACCTGGTGGTACCGGAACAAGTTCTCAACTGTGGCCTCACTTTTTTAGACCTGGAGGAGTTTTGGAAGCTGCAATAGATTTACTATCAGAATGTCCCTTAGCCTGCGATAGTAGGAATTATCAAGGAGGATGTCCAGGATGTCTTCAATCTGTTCCTTGTGTTAATTTTCATGACAACATGTGTAGAAAAGCAGGATTAATCCTTGCAAGACGGATGTTAGGTAGGATTCAAATGACTCCGACGTTCCAATCTTTTAAATCTGACAACAAGGAAATGACTCCAAGACGAAATGCACGTAGAAAAGCCTTACAAAATGCATTGGATTTGGCGCCTGCTAAAAAGAGAGGCATCGTCATCGGCAGACCATCATGGCCTGGGGATGTTCAACATGATAGATGCGTAGAGCCGATAGATACATTTCATATTGAAGATAGAACCATATCGAATAAACAAGGCGCGAAACCCTCACAGGGCGGTTTTATAACGTAATTTTTGATTCATCTTCAGTATTTCCTTCGAATGGTTGTATTGATACTTTTGCATTTGATTCCTTTATGCTACTCATCTCATTCTCGATTTCACTTAATTCATCTTCGAGCTGTTTCATTAGATCAACTTTATCTTGTATTGAGATAAGAGTTGCGGTTTCATTACCTGAGTTTTCGTATTTGAACGTACTTTTCAGGATGTTTCCCTCCACTGGTTTCTTCTTTTTAATCATAAATTGAAACCCAAAAGATATAGCTGCAAAAGAAAGGATGCTTGCACCAGTGAATTCTAGCCATCGATGAATAAGATGGCATCAGTAACGCAATCTTGGGTTCGCGTGTAATGAATCAAGGATGACAACTTACCTTTTCTACCAGCGGATATTGATTTACCATGAAATATATTTTCAATTGCACGAGATAAAGCTTTAAAGTGACTAAAGATGTCATCAACATAGTTGACATTCTCTATATCGGTTCCATTTGACACTAAGTCATGGATTTCTCGAATGACCTTCGAGTCTTTATGAAGTGTGGTTTTCGATGTAACTTCTTCACCGGCAGAAGTATCAAGACTACTATATGCATCGGCACTACTATTTGTATCATTACTAATGATTTCTTCCTGCTTCAAGTACTCTTCAAATTCATCGCTTCGAGATATCATCGCATCATTCAGCTGGATGGACTCTTCAGTAACATTCTTTTCGGGTATTGTAGTGTTCTTACCTAACTCTATTACTTCATCTGAAATCATGTTATCTAATCTCCATTGTTGGTATATTGCATATGCCTCACCGTATTTCGGATCCCCTTCTTTGTAAAATGCATTTGTGTTGTTATCATTTTCTCGGACCCACTGCTGGTATAATGCGTACGACTCATACCGTGTTTCTATCTTCTGTGAATCCTTGTCAAGTTCGTGAACCTGAGATAACATGGCGTCTTTGAGACTGGTGGCATTTTTAAACGCATTTTCAGCTGTTATCTTATCGTCGATCCTCTCGACAGGAGTTTGATTTTCTTGAACCCACTGTTGGTATAATGCATATGCCTCACCATCTTTTGAGTCGCCCTCTTTGTAGACAGTGATGTCAGTACTATTTTCATTATCTTTCAACCATTGTTGATATAAAATGTAAGATTCCTGTTGTTGATGATAATCCTCCGTTGAATTTCCATTGATCTGCAAAAATTCATCGTCTTCCAAATTATGTACATGATCCTCTTTCAATTGCTCTTTGAAAAGATCATCAGGATCAATAACTTTGGAGGATTCATCAATGTCTAGTGAATTCTTCATTTTCGAAATTTCTTTCTTCGTCCGTTCCATTTCCATTCTGTAAATACCAACTGCCACTGCTCCAGCAATTCCAATCACTTGATACTTTGGGGGTTTACCTTTCACATATCCATTTGAATTCATCGATTTATCTCTCGATTGACCTGTAGAAACCGGTTCAAAGACTGGTCTATTGGTTTCTTTTACTCTCTTGGTACCCTTTTTCGCTGTCGATATTTCTTTCAGCGCAGCTTTTCTAATGTTTCGATTTTCAACCTCCTCATGTTTTAATAGTGGTTGATTTATAGCTTCATTTACATCAAATGGGTGATCGGCTGAAATTCCAGACAAGTTACCCTGTGTTTTGTATAAATGTTTGTATCTTTTGACAATCACATCCAAGCTCCGATCACTCAAATCAAACAGTTTTTTTGTCTGCTCTTGGTTCATCTCTAAATAATAAAGAGGATCCTTTCCTTGAAGTCTTATATCTTCTGCTATGCATTTGATGGCATACCGCTGTTTCCTTCTCCTTTCGCGCCATTTACGATCTTTCATCAATGCCAATTCCGTTTGCTGGTCACTGAAAGGAATATGATTTAAATCCTGAGAGGTATCAAACAGATACATTTGTCGTTCCCCTTCAACATCAACAAAGGGACATATTCCATCTCCAATAAGTTTGTACAATAATTTTTTTCTTTCAGCAGCGCGATGAATGTTTTTCTCCTCATACTTTTGTTCAAATGCTTTACGAGCCTCTAGCCCTTCCAAGGCCTCAATTTGATTGCATTTCATTAAATGTTCTTTTTCTTGTTGCACTCTTTCGTCAAATGAATTGGATTTGTGGTGTGTACCGAGTTTTGTTTTAGTATGAGAGACCGTCGCAGTGCTAACAGTACTAGTAGATGCTGACGTTCGAGAGGGCAGAATTACGTTGGATAATGTGAACAATGTCAAAGGAATGGGCCTTAACAATTTCAAAAAGTTACTCGGATTTTGCCACCTTGATTTCTTAAGCTTGCGTTCATGTGTTGCATGCAGAGACGTTATCGTTGTATTGAAGCATGGAGCATTCCGAAATACGGATACATTTTCACGAAGAACATTGTGTTCAGGTGTGACGAAGGCAATGACGAAGGAATCATCTCTACTGAGACAAAAACTAAGTAAAAGAATCCATGAACGGATTATTGACATGTCTGTAGCTGTGGATATTTGGATGATGAAAGAAATGTTCAATGTTCTCGAACTTCAAAGATCTTTCAGCTTCAAGCGTTGTTGCTTGTTGCGTGTTGCGCGTTCGAAAGTTTGTACGTGTGTACGGTCGTCGTAGGATTTTTTCAAAACTGGGGCGCCGGGGGAGAGAGCACGGTCATGTTAGTATCGCACGTTTCGAACTGTTTTTGAGCACGAATGCAAAATTTACTTAACGCAATAAACGCTTCGTTTTTTCCCGCCCGGGGGGATAAGCCTAAACAAATGCATTCCAAAAACGGCAAGGAAAGATTTTCCACATTCCTGTGTGTAAAAAGATTGAAACGATCATGGCGGCACCAATCCTTCGTCTTCGTACCGCTGGATATCTTTCGTCCATATCCTGTGAAACGACGGATGAGGAAAGAGAGCTTTACAATGCAGCTCGAGCGTTTCAGAATCTACCCGTGATTTGGTACAGAAAAGTTAGGCCTAAGAATCATTCCAGCATGGAACCGAATATGGACAAGAATATTATTGTCATGAAGCGTCAAAAGAGCATGATGCATGAGATGGTAGACGATGTGAAGGGGCTTTTAGAGTTTTCACCGCCAAAGGAGTCGGATGATGACACTTATGTAGGAATTAATGCAGTGCTGAGTGTGTGTGACACTGACTCAGGACCAGCTTTGGAAATTCAGTCAACTTCTGCTGCGGCATCCAGCGTCTTAAATATTTATGATATTGTAGATGTTCGTGAAGATGGGGACGTCCTTACGAGTTTTATTGGTGAGAACAATTCAGAAGAAAAAGTCATTGAGAGAACGATTCTTCTTGGTGACATTGATCACGCTGCTCTTGGAGGAAAGTGGCAAATCAGTAATATGATAAATGCCAGGAGTGGAACTTTAAGCTGTGGCATTAAAGTATATGGAACTGCTGCTGAAAATCAAATGTTTGGAACCGGACGTAAGGTTCTGTTGTTTGATGTACCATCGACATCTAAGATCGAAACAAACGAAGTTATTTCACATATAAATGCATTGGTCCAATGGCAGAAGGCAAACCAGCAATACAAATCTCGCACTGAAGAATCCGATGAATCGCCATCTGGGCCCAGTGCTTTCAACGATCTCTTCTGTTGCTGAATTTATAAAACATCAAGAAAAGACAACTTGAAGTAAACTTGTTATATAATGTTCACTAATTTTTGCTCACACCAGTGCTTCCAAAACCTCCCTCTCCCCTTTGTGTCTCACTTAGTTCTTCTACGACCACAGCATCGGCCATGGATACTTTTTCAAGAATTAATTGAGCAACACGATCGCCTTTTTCCACAACAAAGTCCTCATCTCCAAAGTTGAACAAAACAACACCAACTGCACCACGATAATCAGCATCCACCACTCCTG
>Ga0213868_10006660_pt1 | contig 10163 bp, 19 predicted proteins | sample PICome_9_FD_160087 | JGI IMG/M metagenome (GOLD analysis project Ga0213868, IMG submission 160087) | Coastal seawater microbial communities near Pivers Island, North Carolina, United States - PICO127 | ecosystem: Environmental > Aquatic > Marine > Coastal | place: USA: North Carolina...
TTGTTGGACCTACAGCATAGGCACGGCACCATGCCACGGTCAATCCGACAAAAAATTCTATAATCCCCCTTGTCAGCATCTGATCAGCAGCGTATATCTATCTCATCGAAACACACCACACGGAGCCGACAATGACAAACGCAACCGAAACCATGCAGGCCGCACTTGACCATTCAGCCGAGCGCACCGCGCAACTGAGGTCACAATACAAGTCTGAAGGCCGAGACTTTTATGGTATCGCAGCAGGTTGGGTCGAAAGCAGCATCGGCACGGTTAAAGTCTGCATGGTTGAAGCTGAAAGCCGGATTAAATTGCAGCGCCACGCCACGCGGAAAACTTGGTATCTGAATGGCAAGCGCATCGCCCGCGATAAGCTGATTGCCTTGCTGCGCGACTGAAACCAAACGCGGGGCTTCGGCCCCCACCACCCACACCACAGGAGATCACCACCATGAAATTCACCACGTACAAGAACGTCGACGGCGGCACCTCGATGATCAGCCAAGACAACGCCCTCGCCGCCATCCGCGAGCTGGGTCACACCTTCGCCGTCGCACTGGCTGAGCGCGGTCACGACACCAAGGAGAGCGACCTGATGTCCGGGCTCGCCGCCTACCACATGCTCAAGCTCGAGGGCGAGGATCCGCGCCTCGACGCCGCCCACCGCAGCGTGGTGCGCGAGATCACCAACGCGATGGTCGATCAGCGGGGGGCAGCACAATGACCAGCAACAACCGCGAATACATCGCACGGCAGGCGCAGCACTTCGAGCCGGATCCGGGCAGCGTCACGCCAGCCTACCCAAGCGCGGAGGTGCGCCGTCAGGCGCGCCACATGCAGCGTTACAGCCTTCGTCCGCAATTCAGCGCATGGGTGCTTACCTGCGCCGCACTTGCCGTCGTGCTGGCCTGCGCATGGGCTGTGGCACTGCCGTTCCACACACCAATCGAAATCCCCGCATATTGCGGCACATGCTGAAAGGATCAAGCCATGATAGATGAAGATCGGTATCGGGTCGCATGGATGGAGATGCGCAAGAAAGAGCGCCGCAACCCACGGGCGCTCCAGCATCTGCTCAAGGGCCGACCACGCGGCATGCAGGCCGCCATGCTTGAACTTATGACCAAAGACGTGACGTGCGGGGATTTGCAGACCGCGCTCCGCAACGACTACGAGATTGAACGCACGACAGAGCAAGTGTCCGCAGCCCTCTTTCAGATGAGGCGGGCGGGTCGCGTCAAAATGGTCGACAAAATCGTCGGCCTAGTGATTTGGAGGAAAGTATGAAGCCAGAGCAACTCAGAGCAATCATCGACAGCATGGGAATATCGCAGCGCGAGATGGCCCGGCGCATGAACGTCAATGAGCGCACCATGCGCAAGTGGCTGGCAGGCGGGCGCGAGATGGGCGGCCCAGCCGTCAGGCGCGCCATCCGCATCAAAGCAGATACACTAGGAGAACACACATGACCAAATTCACACCACCCACCGAGTTTCCGCATGAGTGCCTGACTGTTTATGGCGAAACAATAACGCTTTTCGCTGTAGACAGTAACAACAGGTATGCCGGACTTTGTCACAACGAGGATGGCCCAACGCTTGCAGATATTTACAAACCAGAAATCCTCCTCGACCTCCCAGAGGTCACAAGCACGTGGGAGAATATATACCAAAAAACAGTCATTGTCGCTGAGTATGATAGCCGATCTGACGCAGATAAAGTTTCAGGTCCAGACCGCATCGGAGTTCTGCGCCGGGACACCATTGACGGCGTGACAACCTGCACACTCGAGGAAGTTTGACAGAACCCACATCACCGAAATGGTCGGCCCGATCACCTCTTGACGGGCCAGCCATCAGCATCATATGATCCACCTGTCGCCCCATTGGCGGCTGTATGACGTAGCGAAGTAGGACACACACCACATGGAACTTCTCCCCCACCAGATTGCCGACGCTAAGTTCTTGGCGTCACGCCGTATCGCCGGATGTTTCAACGGGATGGGCACTGGCAAGACACGCACCGCGCTTGAGGCGCTGATCGAGGCTGAGGTGCTGCGCACCATCATCATCGGCCCCCCGATCTCGCTCCGCATGTGGGCGGCTGAGGCCGTCGACCACATGGTCTGCACGCCCCAGATCCTTGCCAAGGGGTCGACAGTGATCGACCCCAAGGCCGACATCCTGATCTGCTCCTATGAGATCGCAACCAAGCGCCAGCATGAACTGATGGCGTGGGCACGCGAGCCGCTGAACGGCATGCGCGCAGCCATGATCTGCGACGAGAGCCACGCGTTGAAGAGCACAAAGGCAAAGCGCACCAAGGCCATCCTCGGTCGCGGTGGCATGGTCGAGGCCTTCGAGCACAGCTGGTTCCTGACCGGCTCCCCCATGACCCGCTGGGCGGACGACCTGATCCCGTTCCTGTTCCGGGCCGCGCCTCAAGAGATCAAGAAGAAAATCGGCGCGCTGAACGTCGACCGCTTCAACCTGCGCTATTGCATCGTGCAGGAGCGTAAGTTTTCCGGCGCGCGCTTTCCCGTAAAGATGACTGTGGGGTCGCGCAACCTCGATGAGCTGGGAAACATTCTTTCGACGTGCGCGACCCGCCGCACGCTGGACGACGTGTGGAAGGACATGCCGTCGCTTACCCATACCCGGCTGGCGGTCGAGGTGTCAGGCATCTCCGCGATAAACCGCGCGATCAACAAGATGACGCTGGGCCAGATCGAGCAGGCCATCGCGCAGAATGATGAGCACCTCGCCACCATGCGCCGTGAGATGGGCGTGTCGATGGTACCTGCCGCCGCCGACTTCATCTGGCAGCGCGCGGATGCCGAGCAGGGCGCGATCCTCGTCGGCGCGTGGCACCGGGAGGTCATCGACGCTCTGGTCGCTGAGCTGCGCGGAAAGAAGCTCAAGGTCGCTCAGCTCGATGGTCGCACGCCAGCCGCCCAGAAGTCGGAGCTGCAGCGCCAGTTCAACGCCGGTGAATTGGATGTGCTGGTCGGCCAGATCGGCGCAATGGGCGTCAGCCTCAATCTGCAGCAGGGTGGCAACGCCATCGTGGTGGTTGAGGAGGATTGGTCGCCCAGCGTCATGGATCAATTTTATGCCAGACTTCACCGCATGGGTCAGGGCAAGCCCGTGCACGTCGACACGCTCTACGTCGACAACAAACTCGCCAAGGCGGTGCACACCATTTCGATGGCCAAGCGCCGCGCCCACACCGCAACGTCAGACGCCCATCAGGAGGCAGCACAATGAAACAGCAAACGCTAGAGAGACAAGTCGCGGATCTCGAGGAGCAGAACGCCAAGCTCCGCGCCGAGATCGACAACCTGCAGGCACCACGGCCTGCGCCCACCATCGTCGACATCATCGGGATCGAGGCGTTCGACCGGATGATCGAGCTGTACCCATCGTTCAGCGCGGACGGCGACCCGACCCTCCCGTTCGACGCAGCGTCTGAGGTTCTGTGGTCATGCGTCCGCATGCTGAGCCGCACGGAAGAGAATCTCGACGCCGTATGGGATCGCGGAAGCCAAATGATATCGAAGTACAACGCCATCGACGTGCAGCTTGAGCGCGCCACCAACGCGCTGGCGGAGATCGCCATGCGCACAGCAGAGGAGGGCAACCAATGATCAAGGATCTGGTATTGCAGGGCGCGCAGGCGCTGGATGACGGCGAGGGATTTGGCATCGACCGATCTAAATATCTGAACGCCTCCACCGCCGACAGTTGCATTCGCAAGCAGTGGTTCGAGCGCAACCTGCCTGCCGTCGAGCAGGACTGGGGGTTCGCGCGGCGCGGCAAGCAGGGCGAACTGTATCTCGTCGACTGCCTGTCGGCGTCGGGTGCCACGCTGCTGCACTGTGGCGACGATCAGGTGTCGATCATCAGCGAAGAGCACCGCGTCAGCGCCACGCCTGACGGCTACATGTCGACGGACGCGGGCTGGGTCGGGATGGAGTTCAAGACCATCGACCCGCGCACCAACCGCAACTACCTGCCGCGCAAGGATCACGTCACGCAGCTGCAGACCGGCATGGAGATCGCGCACCTGCAGGGTGACGACTTCCCGAAGCCGGTGGCTGGCAAGCTCGTGTACATGGATGCGTCGAACTACAACGACCTCCTCGAGTTCGACGTGCCGCGCGATCCGGATGTCCTCGACCGGCTGGCACCGCGCGCCAAGAAAATGCTGAGCGCCAAGACCGTCGACCGCCTCGACCGCGAGGGCAAGCGCGACGGCCAGTGCAAGAAGTACGGCGGCTGTCCATTCGCGGAGCAGTGCGGCATTGAGATCGAGGGCGAGGCCACCGTCAGCAGAGGCAATCGCGGATCCAGCCTCGACGCTGCCGTGCAGTCCTACGTCCTTGCCAAGGGCGATGAGGCCGCCGCCAAGGCGCGCAAGGATACTGCCGCCGAAGACATCAAGACCGAGCTGAAGGCACGCAACGCGCGTGATCTGATCGTGGGTAACCACTCGGTCGAACTGACACCAGTCGCCGGGCGTCGCTCGTATGACTGGAAGGAAATGGAGAAGGCTGGGATTGACCTCAGCCCCTTCATGAGCACGGGCAAGTCCAGCGAGCGACTGACCGTGAAGTGAGGCCAAGACAGCCTCCGTTGAAACGTGCAATGTAAAAGGAGCACAAACATGTCTACATCTCTCACCGCATACGCCAAAGGCGGCAACCTTCCGACCCTCGACAAGGATGCAATGGCAAAGGCGCTCGCGTCTGCCGGTGCCGAAGAGAGCACTGGCTCGGCCACAGACGGCGTCGAGTACGTGTCGTTCTCTGGCAAGACCGGGGCAATCACCTACGGTCGTGACCGCAACGACATCGACCAGAAGGAATTGTTCCTGATGGAGCCGCGTTCCGCATCCCGTGGCTGGATCTGCTGGAAAGACAACAAGCCGGTGGCACGCCACCAGTGGTCGATCTACCAGCCCGAAATGGCAATCGCTGAGCGCGACCTTGACGACAAGGGTCCATACTCCCGGCAGCAGGACGGCTGGCAGTCGATGCTGGGCTTCGGATTCATGTCCGAGGGTGGCGAGGTGCAGTATTCTTTCAGCACCAACAGCGTCAGCGGCAAGAACGCGGTGGGCGATCTGTTCAACGAGATCGCGCAGCGCACGATCCGGGGCGAGCCGAACTTCCCGCTGTTCTACTTCAGCCGCGAGAAGTTCCAAGCGCAGGGCGAGTGGAACTTCAAGCCGAAGTTCGACATCGAGGAGTGGATCACCGAGGACGAGGCCGCCGCCATGCTGGGCGGCGGATCCGAGGTCGAGCCAGAGACTGCCGTCGAGGTCGAGCCAGAGACTGAAGAGGATAAGCCTGCGCGCACCCGCCGCGCACGCCGCGCCTGATCAACGGGGCGGGCCTTCGGGCCCGCCTCTCCACACCACGGGAGGCCAACATGAAATACCAGATGATCACGACCGAGGATGCGCTGAACGATCTGCTTGACCAGATCGGCACCGACCACGCCGCGCTCGACTTCGAGACCACCGGCCTGCGCCCGCAGGAGAGCGAGGTCAGGCTGGCTCAGATCTGCAACGACGACGTCTGGGCGGTCATCGACTTCTGGGCGCTCGAGGGAGGGTCGTTCGCGCCCTATGCCGACTGGTTCGAAGCTGGCACATGGATCGCGTTCAACGCCGGGTTCGAGTACCAGTGGTTTGATGCGGCAGACGCGCCGCACGTCAAGGTCATCGAGGTGGCGCACGCCCGCCGCGCCCGGATGGGCGGCGATCAGATGTCGCTGGCGCTCATGCTTAAGGCCGACCTCAAATATGAGATGCCCAAGGATCAGCAGGTATCGAACTGGGCAGCGCCCGACCTGAACGCAGAGCAGCTCCAGTACGCCGCAGACGACGCCCTGTGGACGTGGCGTCTCTGGCAGCACTGGCAGGCCAAGCTGGACGAACATCCGTCTGCACGGGGCGCACAGGCGATGTTTGACGCCCTGATAGTCCCGGTCCACGAGATGCGCGAGACAGGCCTGCTGCTGGATCAGGCGCGGCACCGGGATTTGGTGGCGCTGTGGGCGAGCAAGCGGGTGGTGTACGACGCCGCGATCCGCGAACTGGTCAGCGAGGAAGAGGTCGAGAACATCCAGTCGCGCAAGCAGTGGAGCGACTACTTCGGTCAGATCCTGCCTGACGAATATCTCGACCGCTGGCCGCGCACCGAAAAAGCGGGTCAGCTTGAGATCAAGACCGCCACGCTCAAGGAGATGGCCACTCTGGCAGGCGGGGAGGGTCCGCTGGCCGAGGTGCTGTTCAGCATCGCAGACCTGACCACCATCAACCAATACCTATCGAACTTCGGAGACAAGCTGATCAACATGGCGCAGAACGCCAGCGACGGCAGGCTGCACCCCAGCTACAACATATCGCGCGCCGTCACCGGCAGGTTCTCTAGCAGCGCACCGAACGCGCAGCAGTTCCCGCGCGACCGCGAGCTGCTGGGTGACTTCACCAGCGTGCGGCTGTCGTTCATCGCGCCACCCAAGAAGCGTCTGGTCAGCCTCGACTACAGCGGCATCGAGCTGAAGGTGCTGGCGCTGCTGGCTGAGGATGACCAGCTGCTCTACGACTGCGTGCACGGCGACCTGCACAGCGAAGTCGGGTCATATATGGCCGGGTACAAGATCGACAAGAAAACCCCAGAGGGCAAAGACATCCGGTCGAAGGCCAAGGGCGTATCGTTTGGCATCATCTACGGGTCAGGGGCCATGGGCCTGTCTGGCACGCTGCGCACGTCGATCACCCGTGCGCAGGAGCTGATCGACTTCTGGGCCGACCGCTACCCGCGCGCGTTCAACCTGCGAAATACGATGATGCAGCACGCGCTGGGCGACGGGTTCCTGCCTGTGATCGACGGCGGCACGATCTATCTCGGCAAGAAGCCGGATCTGCCAAAGTGCGCGAACTATCCGGTGCAGCGCGCCGCGCTGTCGGTCATGGCGCGCGCGATCATCCGGCACCGTGAGCGGCTTGAGGATGCCGCCGCTCACGGCAGGCACATGGGCACCCGGATGGCCGCGACCATCCACGACGCCCTGATCGACGAGGCCTACATCGACGACGCGCCGGAGGCGCTGCAGTGGATGAAGGAGGATATGGTTGCGGGCTATCTGGACATCTTTCCGGGCGCGCCGACCGACGCGCTGGTCGAAGGTGGCACAGGACCAAGCTGGGGCGAGCTAGAAGACGAGGCGGTGTAGACCTTGACAGATGCTGATCAGCATCTTATCTGAGGATCACACACCACAGGAGACCTTGACCATGACCCACCCGCACCTGATCGCAGACGCCGCTGACGCCCAGCAATTTGTTCTTGGCGGTCGATCCCGCTTCACTCTCGTATCCAAAGCCACCGGCAAGCGGTACACGTACCGCGTCGCCAAATCCAAAGACAGCGACGAAATGTTTTTCGCCAGCTTGCTGGTCGGCCAGAGCAACGAGCGGGACTACGAATATCTTGGCTTCATTAAGAACGGCAACGCGCTGATACCGGGCAAGAAGGGCAACCCCAGCCACCCTGCATTTATGGGCCTCGACTGGGCCATGCGCCAGTTCTCTGAGGGCAAAATGCCGGAGCAGCTTGAGTTCTGGCACGAGGGCCGCTGCGCCCGCTACGGTCGGGCACTGACCGACCCCGCATCCATCGAAGCGGGCTTCGGCCCCGAGTGCATCAACCACATTTAAGGAGAGCATCATGACAAACCCCATCACCAAAACACGTCGCAGCATCAACGAGCGGATGCGCCCAAAGCAGAGGGCGGGTGCGAGCAAGGGTCAACTACGTGAAGTGCTCGAGCACACCCTGCCCCCCAGTATTTTAGGGGCTGGGCTGCGCGCCGCCGGGATACCCGACATCCGGCAGGCGTCCGCAGACCAGCTTCACGAATTGAACTACGCCTTCGCGTGGGCCAGAGCGTGGGGCCACCCTGTCGAAGAGTTCTACGAAACCGGGGGCATGGTAGGGTGACCGACCCCGTCAACCACCCACCGCACTACACCCGGCACCCGTCGGGTGTGGAGTGCATCCAGATCACCGAGCACATGGGGTTCTGCCTCGGCAACGCGATCAAATACATCTGGCGCGCCGACTTGAAGCACGACGCCATCGAGGATCTGCAGAAGGCCCGCTGGTACATTGATCGAGAGATCGCAAAGAGAGAAGGAGGCACAGATGCCGACACCTAAAGCCGACGACCCCAGCAGCCATGCCGTGGCGCAGCGGTCATACCATCAGCGACAGATCGAGAGGGGCATGGTTCGCCTGTCTGTCTATGTGCCCGACGCTGACCGCGACGCCTTCTGGGACGCGGTCGAGGATCTGCGGATTCGGTGGAAGCGTCGCGGCCTAATTGATTAGGGCGCGGGCGTAAGCCCCGCCCACCACCAACTACCAACCAACCCCCAAACGAAAGGGAAAGACCCATGGAAACCATCCAGATCACTGACGCCGTCGTCACCAACCGGATCGCTTGCGGCATCGCGTTTGCACTGAGCGCAGCCGGGGATATTTTTATCCCCAGCAGCTTGAGCGGCACGCTTGAGGCGGGCGACACCATGCCGCCAACGCTCTGCATCAAGCAGACCGGCGAGACGACACAGTGGCGCGCAATCAAGATACTGCCGCAGGACGCGCCAGAGCCGCCAGAGCAGCCGCAGGCAGACAGCCCCGCAATGGCACCCCTGCTGCTGGACGTGCTGATCAAGCGCGCGCTGGCGACGCGTGGCATCAGCACCATGCCAATCGTCGCGGAGGCAATCGGCATGACGCAGAATGATGTGAGAGCCGAAATGACCCGCATGCACAGTCGCGGGGAAATCTGCCGGGCGCAGGTTCACAAAACGGTCGATCAGGATCGGGCCAGCATGACGCTTTGGGCCATCTCGTTCGACAGCTTTACCGCGCTGGCCGCTTAACGCCCACGTCGGCGCATCCTGCGTCAATAGATCGGATCAGCGCCGCGCCTGTCTTTTGCGACGCTGGTCCGCCATCCTGCGATAGAGCCGCCGCATGATCCGTGCGTAAGGCATCCGAACCATCACAGATCGCGCTTGTACTGACCACGCTCATGCAGCCAGCGTTGAACGTCAGCGTCAGAAGGACCATCGGCAGCGTCCATGCGCTTGCGCGTCTCGATATATTCGTTGTGCTCTCGCAGTTCGTTCGCATCGCTCGCATCCTTTCGACCTCTGGCGTAAATCAAAGCCGCGCCAAGGGCGACCAGTGCCGCCACGATGCCGCGCAGATACATCCTCATGTTGTCCAGCCCTTGCGCCGTGCGATGGCATAGGCACCCTCTACAGCGGCCCCCACACCCGTACCAACCATCAGAGCAAGATCCGGCTCGATCATAGCGGCGTCTGGGGCGGCGAACATGCCATAGGTCACAAGCGCGCTGGCAATGTATCGAGCGATAATCCGGGATACCGGTCCGATCATGGCTTACGACCTCCGAACATAGCGGCGAACGCCACGACAATGCCCACCCACCACGGCGCGGGCTGATGTTCTGCTGCTTTGGCTGGGGCAAGTCGTACCCGCTCGCGCAGGAGGTTGCCGACCGTTTCGGGATGACCCGGCTGCGTCATGCCCGGCAGCCATGTCACGTCCCACTTGCCGCGCTGCGTGACGCCCAGCGTGCCCTGCACTTCAGCGTGCGTCAGTATTGTGCGCGGTGTGATCGGGATGACGTATTTGTCGCCCAGATCGGCCACAAGCGCCGCCATGGCGTCAACCTGCGCTTCGGTGATCGGATACTTGCCAGCACTGAATGGGCTTTCTTTGGCCCCGTGCATGGCCGCGAACGCGACGCCTATTGATCCGGTGTTGAGGCTGCGCGTGTGCGCCGCGTAGGGGGTCGCTGTGCTCGCGTTGTCCTCCGGCTCGTATTGGCCGGTCACGACCGTGCCATCGCCCTCGACAATGAAGTGATAGTGGCGTCGGTCCAGATCGCCAGCGTTGTGCGTGCCTGCACTCCAGTGTAATATTATTCTTTCCATCATCTGTCCACTTTGCTCATCATGCCGTCGATGCGACCGTTGATCGTTTGCAGCATTTGCAAAATCTGGTCGAGCTGTGCGGCGGTGGCCTCGCGCTCTTCTTTGCGGGCCATGTCGCGCGC
>Ga0213868_10006662_pt1 | contig 10161 bp, 4 predicted proteins | sample PICome_9_FD_160087 | JGI IMG/M metagenome (GOLD analysis project Ga0213868, IMG submission 160087) | Coastal seawater microbial communities near Pivers Island, North Carolina, United States - PICO127 | ecosystem: Environmental > Aquatic > Marine > Coastal | place: USA: North Carolina | collected...
AGTGAACACACAGCCTTTGGTGATGGTTCTTCAAACGGTTATTTACTTGATGGACATGAAGGCGCTCATTTAAATTTATCAAGAGGTGTTTATAAGTTTGACCAAGCAGATAGTTCAAACTCAGGTCACCCATTAAGATTTTATTATGATGAGGGTAAAAACAGAATTATGTCAACTGGTGTAACAACATCAGGAACACCAGGAAGTTCAGGTGCTCATACAACAATTACAATTAGTGACGATACACCTACACCTCTCTTTTATCAATGTACGGCTCATGGACAAATGGGTGGTAGAGTTAATATTATGGGTGGTAAAAGAGCAAGACTAAATATTACAACTGATAAATCAAATACAGGTAACGGCACAACAACAGGTTTTACAATCTTAGCTGATAGGTCAGTTGATGACATTTTAGTATTTGTAAATGGTATTTGTTTAGTACCAACAGATGACTATACAATCAGTTCAACAACATTAACATTCACAACAGCGCCGGCAAGTTCGGCAGAAATTGTGTTTAGGTATCTAGGATAAAAAATGGGAACAATAACAAGAACATTTGCTAATTATATCGGTGCAGGCGGCGTATTGGAATCTGGCGCATTAACAAACGCTAATTTTGATGACAATAAAATCGTCAATGATTTATCAACATTAGGTTTACGAGTACACACACAAGAAAATTTAGTGGCGTCAAATACCAACTCACAATATGTGGATGTTTTCCAAGACGCTACAGGTTATACAAATGGTGCAACTACAACCAGAAACTCTAGTGAGTATGTTGCAACTAGCGATGTTGCTGGTGCAACAGATAGTAGTTATTCAAATGTTCAGTTTATATATGAGGATAGCAACACAAATTCAACAAACGACCAAAGTGGTGCGGCTAGCACAACTGCTCTAACATTAAATAGTCAATCTTTTTCAACAACACAAAAAAAGTTTGGCACACATAGTTTATACCTTGCTAATGGTAGAGGTGTTGGTTCTAATAGTAGTGCAGATTTTACAGGAACAATTAATACTATTAAAGACACTTCTAATTTACATACTTTAGAAATGTTTATATATCCTACTCATAGAAATGGTAGTAATTCAAATCCTGGATATAACGATAATCCTATATGGGCTGTAGGTGATACATATACAGCAATTAATATGGGAGATACAGGTAGATTAAGTCTATATCAATATGATGGAGCAGCGTATAACACGGTATGGGATAGTGATTATTATTTACCTTTAAATACTTGGACACATTTAGCTGTTGTATGGGGGTCTTCTACGGTAAAATTATGGGCAGACGGAGTTTACATAGGTTCAATTAGTAGAATAACATTACATACTTCTACACCTAATAATTCTATAAGATTTGGTTGTGCCGCTAATGGTTCAGGTAGCACATTTGATGGATATTTGGATAGTATTAGATGGACAGAAGCTGAAAGATATACTGGAACAGGTAGTATTACGGTTCCAACAACACCTCACTATCCAAACAATGATACTATGTCTGCTACGGGAAACTTTACTTGTCCAGCAATCACAGCAGGAAGTTCTACTTCAAAAATGGGTGCAGTAATAACTTACCAAGATAACGCTGGAACAAACGCTCTAAATACTGATATAGTTTTACAACTTTCAGCTGACAACGGTAGTAATTTTTCTACTGCTACATTAACAACCTTACCAGACTTTAGTTCAGGTATTAAAATGGCCAAAGTTAACGACTTAGCCGTAACTGCCGGAACCCAATTAAAATACAAAATTTCATTCGCCAACCAGGTTTCTGGTTCCAAAGAGGCAAGAATTAGAGGAGTAAGTTTAAACTATTAAACCATGATGAAAAGTTGTATAAATATAGTTAGAGGAAGAAAATAAAAGATTATGCCAGCAATTATAACAAACAAATTTAGAATTCACATGTCTGAGCAGTTTCAGGAATCCTTTTCTGAAGCTTCAGGTAATAATTATTACTTAGGTATTGGTAGACCACAACCATATGGCACTTTAACTAGACCAGATGGTCGTACTGATAACCAAGGAACGGATGCAAATCCTATTACTCCTGCTGATAGTGTAATCGAAGAAACAGCATGCTACGATGATTTGTTAGCGGCTAAAAGAATTACATCTTCCGATGTGTCTTTCGTAATACCTAGAAGAAATTGGACTTCAGGTACAGTTTACGATATGTATAGACACGATTACGGTAATAGAATTACAGGTGGTACTTCAACACAGACTTCAACTAGTGGCGCTACAAATTTATTTGATGCAACATTTTATATTAAAAATAGTGCTAACAGAGTTTACAAATGCTTAGATAACAATAACGGTGGAACAGTAAGTGACGAACCTACTGCTACAACGACTTCTGTTATTTCAACTTCTGATAACTACAAGTGGAAATATATGTACACTTTATCAGCGGCTCAACAATCAAGTTTCTTATCAACTGACTTTATGGCAGTTGCTACTGATAGTACAGTTTCAGGAGATGCAATTAACGGTGAAATTAACATCATAAAAATTAAATCTGCTGGTACAGGTGGTACAGACGGAACACATACAAGTGTACCAATCAGAGGTGATGGTTCATCCGGTGTTTGTTCAGTAACAATCGCTTCAGGTGCAGTTACAGCCGTTTCAGTTACAACTAAAGGTACAGGTTACACTTACGCATATATTAGAGTTGCAGATATTAATACTGCTGGCGGTGGGTCGTTAACGGGTGCAGAGTTAGATTGTATTATTGAACCACAAGGTGGTCATGGCTTCGATGCAGTAAAAGAATTAGGTGGATTTTTCTTAATGTTAAATCAATCATTAGAAGGAACCGAAACAGCAAATACAGGTGACTATACTGCTAGTAATGATTTTAGAAAAATAGTTTTAATTAGGGATCCTAAATCTAGTGGTTCTGCTGCTACAGCAACTACACTAAGAGCAACTAAAGCAATTAAGATTGCAAGTTCTCCTACACCAGGCACATTTCAAGCAGACGAAAAAATTACTCAAGCAACAACCGGTGCAGTAGGTAAAGTTGTAGAATGGGATAGTGCAAACAATATTTTATACTATATTCAAACAGGCTTTACAGACGCAGGTGTAGATAGTAACGGTAATAAATCGGCATTTAGCGGAGCTAATGTTGTTACAGGTGCTACTTCAAGTGCAACAGGAACACCAGATAGTTCATCTAGTGCGACAGTCAATAATGTTGTTTTTAGTTCAGGTTATTCAACAGCTGAGTTAGACGAAAATTCAGGTGATGTTATATACATTGAAAATAGGGCACCAATCGTTAGAGCGGCTGACCAAACAGAGAACATTAAACTGATTATAGAATTTTAACGAGGGAAATAAATGCCAAGTCCAACAGACTTTAACCTCTCGCCATACTATGATGACTACAGCGAAGATAAAAAGTTCCATAGAGTTCTTTTTAGACCTGCTTTCTCAGTACAGGCAAGAGAGTTAACACAACTACAGACTATTCAACAAAACCAGATTGAAAGATTATCTGACCATTTCTTTGAAAAAGGAACAATGGTTATTCCTGGTGAGATTTCCTACGACTTAAATTACACAGCTGTTAAATTAACAAGTTTCACAGGTTCATCTACTTTATCAGACTTTGTTGGCAAAACATTCAAAGGTGCAACTTCAGGAGTAATTGGTACTATTATCAATTCAGTTGCTACAGAAAATACAGACCCTAATACTTTATACATTAAATATCAAAATGCTGGTACGGATAATGTTTCATTTACTTTTGCAGACGGAGAAACTTTAAATGAAAGTTCTACTGCTGGAGTTTTAGTAGCTGCAGGTTTTAGTGCCGTAGTTGACACAACAGCAACTGGTTCGGCGGCTAATGTTGCAGCTGGTGTTTATTACATTAACGGATTTATGGTTCAGGTTTCTGAACAAACTATTATCTTAGACAAATACACAGCAACACCATCTTATAGAGTTGGTTTAACTGTATCAGAAAGTTTCATTCAATCTACAGATGACACATCATTGTTAGATAATGCACAAGGCAGTTCAAATGTGAACGCTCCAGGTGCAGACAGATTTAAAATTACTTTAACATTAACTAAAAAAGCATTAACAGCAGTTGATGATGCAAACTTTGTTGAGTTATTAAGACTTAAAGTTGGTATTCTTCAAAACCAAGTTAGAACAACTGAATATGCAATCTTAGAAGATACATTAGCAAGAAGAACATTTGATGAAAGTGGTGATTATGTTGTTCGTACTTTTGATATTGATTTAAGAGAACACATTGTCGATGGTAATAACAGAGGTATCTATACTTTAGCAGAAGGTGGTCAAGAAAGCTTAATGGCGGCCGGACTTTCTCCTGGTAAAGCATATGTTAGAGGTTATGAAATTGAAACAATTGGTACTACATTTTTAAACATCAATAAAGCTAGAGAGTTTGATACTCAAAATAACTTTAATACAAGATTTGATGTTGGTAACTATGTACATGTTAAAAATGTTTACAATGCGCCAGATGTTAATGAGGACTCAGGTGGTATTGCAGACGCATATAAAAAATTACAATTATTTGATGTAGCTACAAGTGCTAGAGGTACAGTAGTTAGTAACAGTGGTAATACAGTACCAGAAATTGGTCGTGCTAAGTCAAAAGGTTTTCATTATCTTGCCGGTTCAGCAGCTAGTTTTATATTTGCAAGTAGTTCACTAACAGACGCAATTTACAGAAATTACCTATTCGATATTGAGATGTTTACTCATCTTAATATGGTAACTAACACAGCATACACAGACGGAGAAAAAGTAACTGGTGGTACTTCAGGTGCAACAGGTTTTGTACAAGATGTTACTACAGAAACTTCAGAAACAATTTCAGCTGCGACTAAAGCTAATCCTGCCGTTGTAACAATTACAGGTCATACACTTAAAGAAGGCCAACAAATTACAATTGCTAGTGTCGGTGGTATGACACAACTTAATGGCAATATTTACACTGTAAGAAATCCAGGCACAAACACTGTAGAGTTATATGATACAGATGGTACAACTTCAATTGACAGTTCTGCTTTTGGTACATACACTTCAGGTGGTACAGCAACACACGGCGTACTAGTTCTATCAGGTGTCACAGGTACATTTGTTGCAGGTGAAACAATTACTGGACAAACATCAACTACAGCAGTTGCCGTTCAATCAAATGCAGTAGGATTTAAAGCTGTTAGAACATGTGAGTTCTCAGCCGTTAAATCAATTTGTCAAGCAGGTTCTCCTACACATACTTCTGATACAGATTTAACAAATGTGTATGGTGCAGTAGCACAATTAACTGGTACTGTTTCAATTCCAAACAGTTCAGCTGCCATGACTGGTTCAGGTACGGCATTTCAAACAGAATTAAAAGTAGGTGATAATATTTCATTTACTACAAACGCTGGTACTGTATTAACAAGAACAGTTGAAGCAATTATTTCAGATACTTCAATTACATTGTCAGCGGCAGTTGGTGGTTCAGATGTAACTTCTACAGTTGCTTGTAATAGAACAAGAACAAAATTAACTAATTCAAATAAAAATACGGCAATCTTTAAATTACCGTATAGTAAAATAAAAACATTAAAAACTACTGCTAACTCTGGTTTAACTGATACAAACTTTACAGTAAGAAGACAATTTGTTGCTACACTATCTTCAGGTGCAGCTACACTGACTGCTGGTACAGACGAAACTTTCTCATCACTAGATGAGGCAGATTACACAGTTTCAGTAACAGCCGCAGGTTCAGGTTCAGGTACAGTAGGAAATATATTAAGTTTAACTGGTAATAACGCCGATGGTGACGCAATCTTTGGATTAGGTGGTTCTCCTTCAGGCAAAACTTTAACATTAGATTTTGGTAGTGCATATGCAAACGCAACTATTAAAGTTGTTGCTACCGTTTCTCGTTCAGTTGCAAACTCTAAAACAAAAACTTTAAATACTGGAACAACGACAGCAGTTTCATCTCAAACAGTAATTCAAAACGGTACTATAGGTTTAGGCAAGGCAGATGTCTTTGTATTAAACAGTGTTTTCATGGCACCTGATTTTAGTACAGATGCAACGACAAGTCACACAGATATTACTAGTAGATTTACTTTAGACACAGGTCAAAGAGATAACTACTATGACATTGGTAGAATTAAACTAAATGCTGGTGAGGTTGTACCAACTGGTAGATTATTAATTAACTTTGATTACTTCACACACGATGCTGGTGATTATTTTGATATCGACAGTTATACAGATGGTGGTATTGACTATGAAAGAGTTCCAACTTATACTTCAGATACAACTGGTATAGAATATGAATTATCAGATTGTTTAGACTTTAGACCAAGAGTTGATGATGAAACAGGTGTCTATGATGGTAGTACAACAGCAGGAAGAGCTGGTGAAGAATTAAGAAGATTTACAGGTTCAAACTATTCAACAGTTGATGTTGTTAAGTTTGGTTCAAATGTTTCTTCTGATTTTGAATACTATCTACCAAGAATTGATAAAATCTTTATTGATAAAGAAGGCGCATTTAAAATTCTATCAGGTGCGGCCGCTTTAACACCACAAGTTCCAGGCTCTTTAGCTGGTGCATTACACTTATACACATTAGAAATTCCAGCATACACATTGTCAACAGAAGATGTAACAATCAAAAAGATTGACAATAAGAGATACACAATGAGAGATATTGGTAAACTTCAAGACAGAATTGAAAACTTGGAATACTATACTCAGTTATCATTGTTAGAAACACAAGCACAAAATTTACAAATACAAGACGCTAGTGGTTTTGATAGATTTAAAAATGGATTTATTGTAGATAACTTTACAGGTCATAACATCGGCGATGTCGGCAGTGCAGATTACAAATGTTCTGTTGATATGGCAAAAGGTGAGTTAAGACCTATGTTTACAGAAGATGCAGTAAAACTTATTGAAGCTGACGATGACGGAACAGTTATTACGGCAGCCGACAGAACAAGTGCAAACTATCAAAAGACTGGTGATTTAATTACACTACCTTATACAGAGGTAACTTTAATTGACCAACCGTTTGCAAGTAAAACATTAAATGTTAACCCATTTGATGTTAGAAGTTTTGCTGGTACAGTAGAATTAGACCCACCAGGAGATGAGTGGAAAGAAACAGAAAGAGCGCCAGAATTAGTTGTTAATAATGTTGGTGGTTTTGACACATTAGTTTCTAACTTAGGAAACTCAGCGTTAGCAGGCTTCGAGATTGGTACCGTCTGGAACGAATGGCAAGACAACTGGACTGGTCGTCCTGTAGATATTACTACAAGAGATACAAGTGGTAATCAAAGAGCTGGTCGTAGAATATTCAGAACAACTGAGATTACTTCAACTCAACAAGTTCAACAAACTAGAACAGGTATCAGACAAACAATCGTACCTCAAACTGTAAGAAACTCTATCGGTGACAGAATTGTATCTGTTGCATTTGTTCCTTTTGTTAGAAGTAGAACAGTTAACTTTGAGGCTACATTATTAAAACCAAACACTAGAGTTTTCCCATTCTTTGATAATATTGATGTATCGGCTTATGTAACACCAACAGGTGGTTCATTAGGTGGTAACTTAGTATCAGATGATAATGGTGCTGTAACCGGTACATTCTCAATTCCTGACCCTACAGTGGATGCAAATCCAAGATGGAGAACAGGTCAAAGAGTATTCAGATTAACAAGTTCATCAACAGATAATAGAACAGATGTTCAAACTTCCGCTGAAGCTGATTATCTTGCAAGAGGTATTTTAGAAACAGTACAAAATACAATTATCTCAACAAGAGAACCAAGAATTGTTAGAAGTGCAACTTCAGAAGACAGAAGTATTAGTAGAACATCTACAAGAGATGCAACAAGAACAGTAGGTTGGCATGACCCATTGGCACAAACATTCTTAATTGATGATGTTGGTGGTGTGTTTATGACCTCTATTGATATTTTCTTCTCATCTAAATCAGATAACATTCCTGTAACTTTACAAATTAGAGAAGTTGTAAATGGTTATCCAGGCAACAAGATTTTACCGTTTTCTGAGATTACATTAAATCCTAGTTCTGTAACTACATCAACTGACGGTACTACAGCAACTAACTTTGCTTTTAAATCTCCTGTTTACATACAAGAGAACACAGAGTATTGTATAGTTCTATTAGCAAATACAACAGACTACACAGTTTATGCAAGTAGATTAGGTGAAACGATGATTGGTTCAGATAGAACAATATCACAACAACCTTATGCTGGTGTTTTATTTAAATCACAAAACGGTTCTACTTGGACTGCTGACCAAAACGAAGATTTAAAATTCAAAATTAAAAGAGCAGAATACTCAAATGTTTCTGGTCAATTAACATTAGTGAATGATGCATTAGAAGTTAAAACATTAAAACAAAATCCAATTAGAACAACTAATAGTTCTTCTACAGTTAGAGTGTTTCACAAAGCACACGGTATGCACGGAACATCTAACAATGTAACACTTGCAGGATTTACAACATCTACAAGTTACAATGGTATCACTGGCGCTCAACTTAACGGAACATATACATCTATTTCAAATGTAACTTTAGATAGTTACGATATCACAGCAGGTGGTACAGCGAATGCTACAGGCGATACAGGTGGTACAGGAATTACTGCTTCACAAAATAGATTGTTTGATACTGCTGTTGTTTCATTACAAACAATGGAAGTTCCAGGAACAAACATTGTTACAGATATAAGAACAACTGGTGGTCGTTCAGTTCATGGTTCAGAAACAGAATTTGCATTACAAGGCACATCAGCTAGAGTTGCAGTTGTACCTAATGATAACATTTACTTTACTTCTCCTAGAATGGTTGCAAGTCAAATTAATGAAACAACTGAAATGTCTGGTAGTAAATCACTATTTGTAAGGTCAACATTGACAACTACAAATACTAAACTTACACCGGTGATTGACTTATCAAGAGCAAGTATGTTCACTATTCAAAACAGATTAAATACACCAACTAGTGGTAATACACCAGACTTTGTTGCTGAAACTAATCCAACTGGTGGTTCTTCAAGTGCAGTTTACATTACAAGACCAATTACACTTGAAAATGCATCAACAGCTTTAGATGTAAGAATAACAGGTAATATTCGTTCATCTTCAGAAGTTGAAGTTTATTACAGAGCAACTTCTTCAGAAATTACTTCTGATATTAAAGATATAGCATTTACACCTTTCAACACAGCAGGTGAAGAAGATGTTACAGTTGCACCAGCAGAAGACGATACTACATTTAATGAATACAAATACACAGTTACAGGTATATCAGATTTTACAGCATTTCAAATTAAGTTAGTGATGAAAGGTAGTATTTCATCTTATCCACCAAGAATTAGAGATTTAAGAGGAATTGCATTGGCAGTATAATTACTATGAGCAATAAATTACAAGTACAAGGTTATGACAATTTGATAAGAGATACCAGAAGTGGTGGTATTGTAAATACAGATGTAACTGAATATCAAAAATACATGAACAGAGTTAGAGCAAGACGGTCACAATCAGATGAAATTAAAGATGCTTGTAGAGAGATAAATAGTATTAAAGCAGAAATGCTTGAAATTAAAAAATTATTAAAGGGCTTAATCAATGGCAGTTAGAAGCATTGCAGTAACGGATACACTAGAAACATTCAGAACAGAATTTAATGGTCTGGCTGCAAATGATTTTGGTGATATCGCAACATTAGATAGTGCTCTTTCAGCAACCTCTGTAATAGGTGCTGTAAACGAATTATCAGCTCAGGTATCGGCAGCTGCAGGTTTCTTTATTGAAGATGCCTCTTCAACCAGACAACAAATTGGTGCTGGTGAAACTATGAGAATTTTTGGTACTTCAAATGAAATTGAAGCTGTTGTAAGTGCAACAGATACCTTAACAATCGGTTTACCAGCAAGTGTAACTGTAACAACTGAATTAACTACACCTCTAGTAGATGCAGTTACAGTTGAAGCAGGAACAATGACACTTATTGGTGGTTCTATCACAGATAGTAGTGGTGCAATATCTTTTGGTGATGAAAATTTAACTACAACTGGTAAT
>Ga0213868_10006664_pt1 | contig 10159 bp, 8 predicted proteins | sample PICome_9_FD_160087 | JGI IMG/M metagenome (GOLD analysis project Ga0213868, IMG submission 160087) | Coastal seawater microbial communities near Pivers Island, North Carolina, United States - PICO127 | ecosystem: Environmental > Aquatic > Marine > Coastal | place: USA: North Carolina | collected...
ACAGCACGAGGACAAGGAGTTGGTGGTTTATTACAATCTAGTATGGAGTTATTTTCGTTGAGAACATCAAGACAAACAGTAGTGCAACACAAACCTCGTGCGTCAAGAAATAAAACTTAAGATTTCATCTGGATACATAAAATATTTTTGGGCATTTTACTCTTTTACAACATCTACGACTTGATTGTTTATCAAAAAAGTCTCTTCCTCTAAATGAGTGAACGAGAAATATTTTTATTTAAATGCTATCCAGACGTTGACGTTTGGATGACACCATCAAATTTCCATCAACAACAATTGATTCAGGTACACCATTGGTTCCACCAGTTGTATTATGACCACCACCTACACCACTATTGCTACTGCTTGTATTCCCAATGTTTCCAGTGGGAAGAATATGATGGTCATTTCCATCCTCACGAACTCGTTTGTTTCGGACAGAAATCATAGGACTGGATTTTCGAATTTGTTCTTTATCTTCCTTGGTACTTACTACTTCTAGATTCTTTTCTTCTTGTTCTTCCTTTCGTTTACGGATGGATTTGGTTCTAGTATTTAATAGTTTTTTGGGATTTTTTAGAGTACTTGCATTGCGAATGGCATGGTTGGTAGGATTGGATTTTGTAGATACTGTAGAAATAGTATTGGTAGAATGGACAGATGATATGGGAGTAGATGGTCCTTTGCGTGCCGTTGAGGCATGAGAGGATGATAAGTTGACTTTGAGAGATGAAACATCTTCGGCGATTATGGAATTGGAAGTATCCATGGTCGTCCCTTGTTGAACGATGGAAACCGAAAAGTCTTGCGTGTACTTTGTGACATCTTTGGACAACGTTTTCAAAGCCTGAGCTTTCTCCAAACCATATCCTTGTTGAATTCTCGATACAGCTTTTGCAACAATAAGACATTGCATGGCATGATTGAATCCAAGTCGTAATGTTTGCATGACTTGAAATATCTGTAAGGAACAAAGGAGATGCAACAAGGTGAGTATATGTACGATAATGGGAATGCTATGGCAATCCGAGAGGGAGGGAATTGATTTGAACTTCTTCACCGTGTCGGACTCTTTGGGAGAACGAGGGACTACACTGGGTTTCCTCCACCAGCTAGCAAAAAGGCAGCTGAAATGAATTCGTTCTTGTACATCGATCTCAACCCAATCAATGCCATTCATTACAATTGTAAGATCTTAAAAGAATAAAACACTTACTTCATCATCCTTTGGAACATCATCCTGTTGTCGAATAAACTTCAACAGAATTTCAATGGCACGTTGTTTGGAGAAACCCGATTCCCGCAATTTTGAAATTCCGTTGGTCACCGAGTGTTGAAAGTCAGTGTGTGCTTCAGCTAGGAATGCCTTCTGCTCTGTATCGTTTCTACTAATGTTATTGTTGTTATTTTTGTTATTATGATTATGCATATCAAATGTGTTTTGATTGGGTTGAACAAAGGAATCGTCTTTATGTGTCAACATGTGAAAATAAGAATCACGAGAGGCGAGACAACGAACAGCAAACGAAAAAAAACTTTCTCTCACGTTCTTTTCGGGCAAGGGGAGTTTCCCGCCAAAACCATTCCCATCTCAGAACCACAATCTAACCCTAACAAACCCACACACACACGCACGCACTTACTTGGCCACCATCCGAAGTAGTCACTCTTGACCACAAACCCAAAATACCCTCAAAACACAAACTATATATATTTGTAAAAATAGAGAGCGTCAGTCATCCAAATTCACACACATACATACCAATTAAAGATTCATTCTTGTGACTCAATCATCTCTACAAATTAGAATCAAGCATCCGTACCATCTCATTTTCCGTCCTCTCTTTTAAAGAATGCAATCCCATTGGTCGATGCAGCACTGCTTGTTATCAATCATCATGTTATTATCAGTACTAGTTTCTCGTTCTAGTGCTTTTGTCCCAAACCACAGCAGTCTTGGTTCCAAGTGGTTATTTCTTCGTGCACGAACGTACGATAGAACAAGAGCAAGAACAGCAAGAACAGGAACAACCACTTCCACCGTTCTTTATTCTTCTTCGTCCTTGTCGTCACTCAAAGGAATTCATTGGATTCGTTCCACTGTGGCAAATGTACTGAACGATGCCTTTGATTACAAACAAGTGGCACAAAATGTGGCTCTTGATAAATTACAACCCAAACCATTGAAAAAGAAGAAACAGGCGACACAGGAACCAATTGCTACGACACCGGAACTGAGTCAAGAAGAAAAGGATGCCATTGTACAAGATGCCATTGACAAGGCCATGCCATTTCAAGAACAAGATGCCATGGTCACACCGGCTACAAAATTGGAATTTGGTGATTATCAATGTAATGCAGCCATGTCACTTGCTAAACCACTCAACATGTCTCCTAGAGATTGTGCTACCTTGATTTCTCAAAAATTAATACCACTCCTAAAAGACATCATGGAGGAACCTGAAATTGCGGGACCAGGGTTCATCAATCTTCGTTTCAAAGAGGAATATCTTTCTCAAGCCATTTCTCAAATGGCATCTGATCCAGATAGATTGGCAGTACCACAAGCAGTACATCCACAAAAGATTGTTGTTGATTTTTCATCTCCCAACATTGCCAAAGAAATGCATGTTGGACATTTGCGATCGACCATCATTGGTGATACACTCTCCAATGTATTGGAATTTGCAGGGCACAAGGTCAAGAGATTGAATCATATTGGCGATTGGGGAACACAATTTGGAATGTTGGTGGAACATTTACGAGATGAATATCCAGCTGCGTTAAAGAAAGAAACATCGAAAGATGTGGATTTGGGTGATTTGGTTTTACTTTACAAGGCTGCAAAGAAACGATTTGATGTGGACGATGATTTTAAAATTAGAGCTAGAGAAGGAGTTGTGAAACTTCAAGCTGGAGATGAAGAGGCATTGGCTGCTTGGGAATCTTTATGTGCTGCCAGTCGTTTGGAATATCAAAAGGTAGGTATACATATGTGTGTGTGCAGATATGTATGTATATATGTATCCATTCCTATGTAGAAACTGTTTGACAAATCATGGAACATCTCATCTCATCCTTTTATGAAACATACATGTGCATTTCTAAATACTTGTAGATCTATGATGCCTTAAATATACAAAACTTGGAAGAGCGCGGTGAATCCTTTTACAATCCATATTTAAATACTGTCATTGAAGATTTAGAGAAACAAAACCTTGCGGTACAAAGCGAAGGTGCTACAGTAGTATTTTTAGATGGATATACCAACCGTGATGGATCACCATTGCCCATGTTGGTTCGTAAGAGCGATGGGGGATTCAATTACGCTACAACAGACTTGGCAGCCATTCGTCATCGTACTGAATTCAAAGATGGTGAAAAGGCGGATCGTGTTTTGTATGTGACTGATGCAGGTCAATCGCAACATTTTGAAATGGTCTTTGCAGCTGCCAAGAAAGCTGGTTTCGTACCTGATCACGTATCATTGGAGCATGTACCCTTTGGACTTGTGCAAGGCGAAGATGGGAAAAAGTTTGCCACTCGCTCGGGTGACACTGTGAAATTGAAAGATTTATTGGATGAATCTGTAAGAATTGCAGGGGAAGACATTCGTTCTCGTAGAGACGATCCAGAAGCAGATTTGCCCGTCGAGGTGCAGGAAGTCGTCAAGACGGTTGGAATCGGCGCTGTCAAATATGCCGATTTATCCATGAACAGAGAATCCAATTACAAGTTCAGTTATGAGCGCATGCTAAGTTTGAATGGTAACACAGCTCCGTATATGTTGTATGCCTATGCTAGAATATGTGGTATTGTACGTAAGGCCACTGGTCATGAAGACGGGAAGGAGATGGAATGGCCTGAACAGGCCAAGATTATCATTACGGATGAGTCTGAAGCAACATTGATTCGTAATCTTGTTAAGTTACCAGATGTATTGAATGAAGTTGAGAAGGAACTTTACCCAAACAAATTGTGTGATTACCTATTTGAGACCAGTCAAATGTTCAACAAATTTTATGAAAATTGCTCTGTCAACAATGCAGAAACTCCAGAAATCAAAGCTAGCAGATTATCTCTCTGCACAGTGACTGCAGGAACCATTCGATTGCTCATGGGTTTACTAGGCATCAAGGTAGTAGAACGTTTGTAGGTTTCAGATGTTTTTTTATTTGAAGAGTGGTAATAACTTTGTTAAATGACGACAAAATGATTTTGTATGGTAGCATATTCCATGTGATTCATTCATACATATGCAGTCTTCTTTTGAAAAGATTGAGTCAGAGTTTATAATTATTGAATGTGACTTGAATTTATCATGGCAACCCTGCTTCATGTCACTCGTTTTGTCACTCTTCTTGATGCACTCAACAAAGGATTCCGCATCCAAGACATAATATGATCTAAAGTAGACTATAATTTAGATACATCACGAGTTGAAAAACGGTTGAGAATCCGTTGTTAGTTGGGTGTTCGAGCTGTACCTTTCATTCGCGCCAAAATTGACTTTCAATCTTTTGAACTTCAACTCGAAAGATACGCGCGACTGAGACACAATGCAGAAAATACCTCACTCCACTACTCCAAACTTGTATCATTATAAAAATATTCTCTTTCTTTCCATTTGAAACGAACTTATTACTTAACCATGAAGCTTATTCTTGCCTCACTTATTGCCTCTGCTGCCGCATTTGCTCCTTCTCAACAGGTACGTTTGATGAGATGGACAATAACGTAATTTCTTTTTGAAAACATACCTTTTTTTGTGTTCCAATGATGATTCTTGTTTCTATATTTTGTATGGATCTCGATGTCTCTAAACATTCACAAACACCAAATACGCTCCGTTACTCACTCACTTCATCATTTATAAATTCCTCATTGTATTACAGTCTCGTAGTGCAGTTAGCCTCAAGGCCAATGTTCTAGATGACATGGCTGGAAGTGTTGCCCCCATTAAGAGCTTTGATCCACTTGGATTGGCCACCTTAGGATCGGAGTCTACTCTCGCATGGTTCCGTGCCGCCGAACTCAAGCATTCCCGTGTTGCTATGGTAGCCTTCACTGGTTTCTGTGTCAATGCTGCTGGAATTCACTTCCCAGGAATGCTTTCCCACGACGTTTCCTTCGAATCTCTCGCCTCTATGAAGCCACTCGATGCTTGGAATGCCGTACCAGAAGGCGGAAGAATGCAAATCTATGCCACCATCCTCCTTGCTGAACTTATCACCGAGGCTAAGGGTGTTCACTACACCAAAGGAGGTCCACTCCCTACTATTGTTTTCCCTCCTATTGATTTCTCATCCAAGACACCAGACAAGACTATGCAAACCAAAGAGCTTCAAAATGGAAGATTGGCCATGATTGGTATCATGTCCTTTATTGCTCAAGCTAACTTTCCTGGATCAGTTCCTGCCCTTGATGGATATTCCTTCTTCTAAAGAACAAACTAATGATACATGATGTTTTCTATCGTTTGTGAGTGATGACTCATGAGAGACAAGTGAACAATACGTAAACACATATATAGAAACAGAAGATGGATAGCTTGCAATATGGCTGGGAATCCAATATGACATTGTGCAAACAATGTTTTTTTTTTCTTCAATAAATATCATCACGGTGAATGTAATACAATATACTAATATCAAATCAACCACGGATTATGGTCCAATCTATTTCTTGTGTGCTCTATTTTTTTTTAATTAAAATGACATTAACTCAGTTTCTATAGCGTCCTCTGTCCCACCATTCACTTTGGCATTCCAACTACTATTACTGGAAGAACTCGTTGCTGCTCCAATACCACCCGATGAATCTTCGACTCGTACCATAATACTTTGATTATCACTCAATCTAGTGATTCGAGATTCCAAATCACTCACAATATCGACATTCGCAGAGTCACCTTCCTTCAAAAATCCCCTGACAATAGCATCACTTACGGTATCCTCAAAAAACCTCTGGACTGCTCTACGCATAGGTCTAGCTCCATATTGGGCAGCATTCAATGATCCAGAATAGACAACCTTATCTATGAGACTTTGAGTGATCTGTAACCGAATGCCCCTTTCTTCTAATGCTCGATCGGATGTTTGTTTAAGCAACAGAGTGGCAACAGCTCCAAGTTCTGCATCACCCAAGGGTGAAAATACAACTATTTCATCAATACGATTCAGTAACTCTGGTTTCATGCAAATCTCTAATTCCTCTTTGACTACATCTGACATTTCTGTATACGATGACGTAAATGATTCCTCCATGTCATTTGCTACATCTGCTGGCTTTGCATCCTCCATTTTGTTGTTCCCCATCATGGATTGGAATGATTTTGTAATGCCACTCAAAAACTCATTATCCATCAAAGCGTCCATTCCATACTTTGGTGTAGTGGTTGGGAACGGAGGTGAATACTTATCATTCTTACTATTGCTTTTGGGTAAGACTGGAACAGAACTTTTTTCTTCATTCAATACGGACCACAATCGTCTCAAAAAATCAGCCACACGAGGATTCTCTTGTCCTAATCGAAGAAGATCAGCGGGTGATCCACCCATGGCAGTTTGCATAGCACGCATAATATCTGGATCAGAAGCAGCTTCCATCATCATGGACATGGCCTCGGGGCTGCTTTGCAACTTGGTCATGACTTCATCTGGGCGCATCGGTTCAATGGGACGTGTCGTCTGCGTGGTCGATGAAGGACCGTACGAAGTGAACCGATTGGATCGACTGTTGGCCACATCTAAAATACGCTTGCTACCAACATTGCTGGTCATTACCAAGATTGTATTTTTAAAATTGACAGTCCTTCCCTTTCCATCTGTGAGCATTCCATCCTCCATAATTTGAAGTAGAATGTTCAATACATCACTATGCGCCTTTTCAAGTTCATCCAGAAGTACAACAGAATGTGGAGCTCGACGGACGGCTTCCGTAAGTTGACCTCCTTCTTCATAACCAATGTATCCTGGTGGAGGACCTGTCAATCGACTGACACTGTGTTTTTCCATATATTCAGACATGTCAATACGAATCATGTCTTTTTCACTGGCAAAGTAGGTTTCTGCCAAAGCTTTACACAGTTCAGTTTTCCCTACACCAGTAGGCCCACAAAACATAAAGCTAGCAATAGGTCTTGACTGATCACGGAGTCCTGAACGCGCTCTTCGAACGGCACGAGAAACCGCACGGATCGCACGAGATTGACCTTTGACTCGTTTTTCTAATTCCGATTCTAAAGCGATGAGACGATCAGTTTCGTCACTTTCAAGTTTTCCAATAGGTACTTTAGCAATTTCAGAAATGACCCTTGCAATCGTATGCTCTGTAACAATTGGGGCGCGATTCGTACTGTCTTGATCCTGACCCAATAGACCAAAGGCACTTTCCATATGTACAAAGGCTCCTGCTTCATCCAAAAGATCAATGGCTTTATCAGGCAAAAATCGATCCGTCATATACCTCTCACTTAACTTTGCAGCGGCAGCAATACTTTCACTGGTATACTTGACATTATGATGTGATTCATATTTTGGTGCAATAGCTTCCAAAATACCAATGGTTTGTGACACAGTCGGTTCCTTCACCTCTATTGGCTGAAGACGTCTCTCTAGCGCAGCATCTTTTTCAATGTATTTTCGATATTCCGAAATGGTTGTGGCACCAATGACTTGAAGTTTTCCTCGTGACAAGGCCGGTTTCAGAATATTAGCAGCATCAATGCCTCCCTCAGCACTTCCTGCACCTACAAGACTATGGATTTCATCAATAAAGAGGATGGTAGGTGGTGCTTTGTCATCTGTCACTTCTTGAACGATGGCTTGTAATCTTTCTTCAAATTCTCCACGATATTTGGTCCCAGCCACTAAATTTGCAAGTTCCAATGTAACAATTCTGTATCCTTTCAACCTGGGTGGACATTGTGAAGCCAATACTTTCAATCGATCAATTTTAGCTTGATTGATTTCACTGTATTCTCCAGTGTCATCATTTCGTTCCAATATGTCCATGGCATCTTCTAACATCTTTGGTGCTACTAGAATTTGTGCAATGCCTTCGGCAATGGCCGTTTTTCCTACTCCTGGTTCTCCCACACAACAAGGATTATTTTTCCGTCTTCTGACCAATGTTCGAAGACAGGATTTAATTTCTTCATCTCTCCCATATACTTCATCCAATTCTCCATCCATGGCAGCTTGTGTCAAATCAACTCCTACTTCCGACAAGGTGGGTGTTGTATTCCTAGTCCCACCACTACCGCCACCACCTGAAACTAATTCCGTGGAATATTCATCATTGTCACTCAATTCTTTCAAATCCTTCATCAAGGTCCTACAAAATTCTGTAGGATTGAAATCATCACCACCCAAACCATCCATTTGCATAAATACTGCCAATGCACCTCTAGCATATCCATCTTTGTCCAATTTGGCCGCACTTTCATTTGGTTTTTCATTTTCCCATTCCAACAATGCCAATAATACATGTTCTGATTTGACAGTCGCAGGTCCATTGATATTACTAATATTGGATGCTGATGACATATCCACGCTTGCCATTTTATCTGCAATCCTGGCTGCATTTTGCAATGTTTTCTTGAGTGCGGCAGTAAATGGTAATTCCACATCTCTTGCCTTTTTCTGTATATTTAACATTTTCCCCAATGCATTTGCAGCATTGGTAGTAGCATCTTTGGAAGTATCACTTGTCGAAGTAGTATCGTCATTGTCCGGTAGGAACATATCTTCTGTAGTTCGTCTTATTTTTCTCAATGTAATCCCTGCCGTCTTGAGTGTTTTCCTTGCATTTTCAGGTCGATCGACAATCCCCACCGTCATGATTTCAGTCCCGACAACTCTTTGTCCCAATCGAGCGGATTCATTTTGTGCAGTGACCAGTGCACCAATGCAATCTTCACTCATTCGTTCAAAGATCATAAAGAGACCCTTCTTCTTGTGATGTGTTGAAATAGAATTGTGAGCATTGGAATCTTTGGTGCGTTGGATCCTCTTGGCAACAAAAGACGATGATGTCAATGACAACGATGACGTCGTTTGAACATGTCCATGAGATTGTTTTGAACAAGAAGAAGGAACGGAAAAGGAATCCACCTCCGATTGAGACAAGAGAACAGCCACAGTCACCCAAACAATCGAGGAAAGAATGGAACCGCCACTCGAGGAAATCTTCATACTATAATATAGTCTACTAAGTAACGTTACGTAATATATAGGAGGATGGAGTGTGAGTGTTTCTGTGTTACGAATCTCTGGTATTATTATCAGAGAAGTTAACTCATAAACCTTTCTCTCTAAGTTTGCCAGCTCATCATTGGACCGACACGGTTATTGATGTAGAGTTACTTTTCGCTATCATACTTAGTAGAGTTTAGGAACACTCTTTATTACTTAAAAGAATCATATTACATCCATCACACATGCAATGATTGAATAAATTCATCACTATTAAATTGGTTCACTAGGATGATTCTAAAAAAAACATCTTTTTTAAAAAAGTTAATCTGTTTCGTACCAAATATCCACTGTTCTCGCCAACAGTCGTTCATTAATGTCCACAATTATTATGATCCAAACACCATATCATCATGATATTTCTGTGTCTTCCTAATGGTTTAGGGATATTCTTCTTTGTTTTGGTTAATAACTTCCAGCCTCAGTCTTACGTCTCCAATTGTCCGCATCCGGATCAAAAATAAAACTCGAAGAATCAGTAAAGGCCACATCAAAGAACAATCCAAATACAAACATAATGGCAATCGTTCCATATTGGATCCATGCTGTAGATCCTGTTCCCTTATGATACGATGCAAAGGAAAGGAAAATGAGGAGTAAAATTAATATGGCTTGAATTCTTTGGCGTCCGTTCATGATGTTACTTTATAAAAATCTTTTGTGTGTGTTACTCAATCAAAAGAAAAGGAAAGAATGCACAAGTACTTTGTAGTAGTACAAGAGTGAATGTGGTATCAATCTAGGTAGGTAACAACGGTAGATAATCGTTTTACTTCGTAGCTGCTCTTTGTGGCTGCTTCCGAACAAACGAACGGAAACAAGTTAGAAGTTAGGGGGTCGGCCTCGCCAAGGAAATGGGACTCAACACAGACGATATGGCTAATTTAGTCAAAAACCAGCAT
>Ga0213868_10006665_pt1 | contig 10157 bp, 6 predicted proteins | sample PICome_9_FD_160087 | JGI IMG/M metagenome (GOLD analysis project Ga0213868, IMG submission 160087) | Coastal seawater microbial communities near Pivers Island, North Carolina, United States - PICO127 | ecosystem: Environmental > Aquatic > Marine > Coastal | place: USA: North Carolina | collected...
GGGATGCTCTTAGGGTGGAGGTGCTTTGTTAGGGTTGGAAGTAGGACATACCAGAGATTTTACGTAGGTTCTACGTCTACTTAATTGCTACTTAATTTGACCTTCGCAGCTACTTTTAAAAACCACTGCCCTACTGCAGGCAGCGAAGCTTAGTTTTACCGGTCTGCAAATCCTTTCACAGTTCACAGGTCTGTAAATCCACAACCACAAACTTTTACCTGGAAATACATTCACTTCCTGAACATGACCTCGTTGGATGCATGTAAATTACGAAAACATTTCGAGAGAACACTGTCAATGGAGATCGATGATCTGGAGAAGAACTCAAAGGTTTTCGGTCGTAGGGATCTGTCCTTGAGCCGTTCCTCTTCTATCATTCAAGCTGAAGGTGAGTAAAAGAAGAGTATCCAATTAGGATCATTCGCTCGTCTTTCTAATTGTTTTTAGCTCGTACCTAAACCATTTTTTTTTGTTTTCTGATGCAAGATATTGAATATGGAGCTTTTATTGGTTCCGGGAGCTTCAGTCATGTGAGATCTGCAAGCTTGCGAAGTATCGAACGTGCTGATCCCACTGATCACACGAATGTAAAACCAGCAGATGATGAATCGTCCAACGGGTATTCTGAACAGTCATCTCAAGGAACAACCTTAGAGGAAACGAACTCTTCCCGCCACAAGCAAAATGTTTACGCTCTCAAGAAATTGAGGTTGGACCTTCCTGAGAAGAGTATACTAGATGGAGCTATTAACCTCGCAAAGGAAGGGAAATTACTCTCTGCGCTATCACATGAAAATATTATTGACCTCCGTGGACTTTCTGAAGTTGGAACGTTTGACGATGTGTTTCTAGTTCTTGAGAAATTAGATGATACACTTGACCGGATGATGGCTGAATGGAGATTCAGTTTAGCAGAATCTAGATCATCCTGCAGTCGCCATTCCTATAAGATGATCAAGATGAAATCCTTGCAGTTACGTCAAAGTGTGATATGTCAAATCGCTTCCGGTTTAAAATACTTGCACGAGCATAACATAGTTCATCGAGATCTTAAACCTGCAAACATAGGTGTTGATCATTTCAATGGGCTATACAAGATCTTCGATTTTGGTTTAGCAACTGAATTGAAGGATGATCATAAAATAGGCCCAGATAGATACGTTGCTCATCGAAATGTTGGAACACGTCGCTATATGGCTCAGGAAGTATTCTATGGTAACGTATATGGTCTTTCGGCTGACGTTTATTCCTTTGGGATCCTCGCTTGGGAGATACTGGCCTTGGAAACACCGTTTGAAGACTACGACATCACCTCTCACGAAATATATGCTTACAAAAAGAAACGCCGACCCAAATTGAAACCATATTGGAGTCAGGGTATAAAGCAGTTAGTGCATAGTTGCTGGTTACATGATCCTTCCAATAGGCCTACAATGAAAGATGTATACCGTCAATTAAAAATGTGCTAAATAAATCAACTTTTTTTAAAAAAAATATGCTACTTATGCCGCTCTCAATTCTTCTAATCTGTAACTTAAATCATCTTCTTTGATGAATAGAAGAACATTTTTACCCTTTTCTCCGAAGGGTCTACTAATGTAGTCTTCCTCCGATGGAACGACGCATACGATGGCGTTTTCATCAGCATATAATACATTGAGATCCACATACCGAAGATTGCCTTCCTTCCCTGCTGAAATTTCTTTACCTAGACCATCCATCATACTATCATAGCAAATCTTAATGACATCCTCTCCATTCTCACCTTTCTTCATCTCTACAACAGATCCTTGAAGAGTATTTCTCACATTTGGGAACGGACCTAGAATACGAATGACTTCCATCACTTGCACTGTTTTCGTTTGTCCACTGCCATCTCTACCAATGGTAAAAAATATGTCCTGTAATCTTGCCAATGGTACCTTGTGAAGACCAGTACCTAAATGACAAATTGCTTCATCTGAACCCACCCATGAAAGAGAATAATCTCCAGCTTTTTGATTTAGAAGAGCTTTGAATGACGTCTGGCTTCCCTCATTGATGAGTTGTTGAATGTACCCTAATAAATCATCCACATCTAGATTATTCGACGAGATGAGTTCTTGAATGTTGGCTAGTAAAGTGTTTATTTGAGCTGTCTTGGCCGCATTCTCTGCTTGACGCAATTGAGATCTTTCTCTACGAGACGTGGAAGACGAAGAGGTATCTTGTTTCCCCTTTTTGGTCTGTTTCGTGTTTTTCTCCGGAGGGAGAGTAGTAGAATCTTTTGTTGCCGTTGCTACTGTCGATGTGGGAGCAGTGGCACCATCCAGTGTTGCGGCCCACTGACTTAAGGATGAGGAAACCTGTACAGGCTTGGCGGCACTTCCTGCTCCAGTTGAACTTTTCGTTTTTGATTTTGTGGAGACTCCACCTGAAGAAATGTTTTTTGTTAAATTTCCTTTCTTTCTATTGACGCCAAAGAGTGCAGTAGGCGACGGGGTGATGTGTCTTTGAGGGTTCATTGAAAAGGAGAAAGCAACATCACTCATAGTTGCCGCTATGGCGCATAATGACACACATGAAACACGAGATACTCTCATTTTAGAGAGGATGGTCGTGACAAGGAGGCAACACAAATTGGTGTGTGTGATGGTGTGTATTTAGAGTTTACTGGCTTTACGATCAGTAGTCAGTAGCAGAAAGAGAACAAAGAAAGTGAAGAAACGTCAGTCCCCGTCGAGACAAGGGATTTTTATTTTTCTTCAATAAGGGACTAGATAGTACCCTCAGCAACCAGTGCTACGGGCTACGCGCTACACGCGACGAGATAAGCAATCACACTGATTCATTCATTCCTCCCTTTTGTGTATTACTTATCTATCTTTCCATAAATTTGATGGGAAACGAAGGAATCAATAGGAATCATCTTCGTAAAGATTTCTGAGTTGAACAATGACTTCTAATGCGTCATCACTTGAAATACCAGGTGCAAACATCATTCAATTGATCCAGCATCACCTAACTGAATGCGGATTAGCCGAAACATCGAAAACACTTTTGAAAGAAACACTCATTGGGAGTAGAGGTCTTTTACCTCATGCGCATACTCATATAGTTAAGTGCGCCAAGGCAGGTGATTGGGGTATTGTGCTTGAATTATTGTCCACAATTACTGTGGACGATGGAACATCCAATAGACAAGTACAAGGTTTTGCAGAGAAGCAAGCTTTTGATTCTATGCTTGCAGATGTCCATGAAATGGCCATTCTTGAACTTGCTGATGCTGGTGAGATGGATCTTGCATTTGCAACATTGAAAATATGTAGAAAATTGTTCTACATAGCTTCTGACTGCAATTCTAATGAAACGAATCCCAATGACGGAATGGTAGATGTGGGGAAAGAAGATACTCTACAGAGTTTGGAACGACGACTGAATGCCGTAGCTGCGATACGTTCATCAGTAGTGACTCATGGAGTAAATGAGGGAGGGCAGCATTATAACAGTTCATTCTTACCACCTGATTATTGGGGTCCAAATAACAAATCCAAGCAAGAGAAAAGAAATGAAATAGCTATGAAAATGTCAGAGTTAATTCCGATAATACCAAAGTCTCGTCTTACAGCACTATGCCAACAGGCTATCAAATGGCAAATGCACACTGGGGAAATGCCAATGTTGAAACAAATGTGGGATGATACAGATGAAGTTGAGGATGAAAAACTTAAACGGAAGAAACGTCAGAAGAAGGTATTTGACTTGGTGATGGGGGAAGTTTCGGTTGAGACGGCAACTAGTGACCTTATTGCATCCAGAAGCAAAAACGATTCATCATCATCATCATCATCATCAATTGTATTCGAGAAAATACCAAAAGATCCTTATAGTACTTTGAAACTTGGAAAACGAACCGTAGTTACCAGTTGTTGTTTCCTACAAAATGGTGATGTTTGCAGTTTGATTACAGGAAGTTCGGATGGTTTTATCGAAATTTGGGATTCGGATTCCAAGTTTACAGAACTAAGAATGGATCTAGATTATCAAAAGAAAGATGAACTTATGTGTCATTATGGAGATGATGATAATGATGCCCCATCCATCCATGCAATGACTGTCAATTCAAACGGGACTATGCTTGCTACAGGTGACTCTCGTGGTTCTGTTAGTATATGGAATATTTCAACTGGTCAGTGTCTTCACACTTTCGAAAAGGTGTTTGCTGGCGCCGTCACGTGTTTGGACTTTGCGAGGGATGGGGAAGAATCGTCAAGGATATTGTGTTCTAGTCAAGATGGTAATTGTAGAGAGTTTGGTCTCAGAACTAAGAAAATGTTGAAAGAATTCAGAGGACATACAAGTTTTGTAAACTATTGTTCCTATGTCTTAACATTGAGTAAGTCCGGGGACACAAATCCTATGAATCTACTTGTAGTGACTGCGTCTGCCGATAGTACTGTCAGAATTTGGTGCGGTCGATCCGCAGAAGTGAAATTGATATTAAATCCTATGAAAGCCACTGGGCCTAGTGCCTTACTATCGTTAGCAAAAGGAACTTCTGAAGAATCAAATGACAAAGAAGCTATCGGGCGAAATATCCATACCATCTTACCTCTACATACTCCCTCAAATGCCATGATAATAGTTCCCCGCGGACCAAAAGCGTACCTTGTCACTTATAATGGTCTGATTATTAGATCATTTGAAAATGGGACTCGGCTAATCTCTTCAAATTCCGACGGAGAACAGGTGAACATTCAAAAAAGCAAAGGGGATATAGTATGCGCAACGGTCAGTCCAAGTAATAAGTGGTTTTACGCTGTCACTGACGAAGGGGGTTGTATATGTTTTGACGTTGCTAGTGGTAAAATTGAGCATACTATTCGGGACTTCGCTTTGGAGACCACAGATGGGAAGAGTAGTGCTGAAATTAGTGGCGTATGTCACCATCCTTTGAAAGGTATGATAGCCGCATACAGTAGTTCATCTGTGCAGAAGCGTGGAGTTTTAACAATATGGAAGTGATCTTTCTTATATTATTTTATTCATTAATTTCGGGATAACTTCACCCTTTGAAGTCCGTCGACGAATCCCTAATAGTTTTGGAATGGATGGAGTTCTAGTTCTGGGATAAATCACTGCACATCTTCCTCCATTGCCCATCATACTTCTATCATTGCCAAGCGATAGCATGGACAAGTAATTGCGACTCTTATAAGCAAAGCTGTGTTGCATATCCATCTCCTTTACACTGCCTCCCTCATTTTCGTTCTTGACATCGCAAGTTGCATCATCATTCATTAACATATCTTCCATGACTCTGACAAAGTTTTCTTTTTCCACTCGATCTGTTTCCATCTTTTGAATCAAAACTGATATGTCCAGTCCTTTCCTCAACTTTTGAACACCCTTTAGATCTTTCAATTCCGTTCGCCACGCCATTATTTGTTCGTGAGCTTTCTCTCGACGACGACACTGCTCCATCGTTGCATCCATTAAGAGTTTTCTTCGGGAATGAGAAAGTACGCTATTGAATTCTAATGAATGGTTTTGCTGTCGTTTTGTTAATTGAATAATTGGATTTTCAATTGTCTTCAATGCCTTTCTTTTTCTAGTCTTTCTCTCGTTCACATTCTTCTGCTGCTGCTGAGAACAATCATTCGTTTCATCCTTCTTCATCATGGCCAAGAATTCTTTAAAGTCTACAGAATTAGAACCATCGTCATCCATTTTTTGAACTATATCTCTAACTTCTGACATTGTTTTTGCTATACCAGTACTCATTAGAGGGTCTGCTAGCTCATCAATGTCGATCTCTCCAGATTTGTCTCTGTCGATTAAGTCAAACCAGGTTTTTAGTACACGCCTCTGCTCGATTTTCCACATTTGAGGGGTGAGTCTACCAGTGCCCTCTAACCATTTCTCAACTTGTGCTTCTTGCACTTCCAATTTACATTTTTGAAGGCGTTGAAGTTCTTCCTGACTTTTATTCGATACATGACGCTTTCTTTTGTGGTATCGTTTGCAAATTGAATTATGATTACTTCCCTCACCCCCCTTGATTCTCGGAGGCAACAAAAACGGCCCCACATGGGAATCCATTTTATGTATTTTTAAATGTCTTTTGCTGCTGGGAAGCATCAAAGGAAATTTTCACTTCGTGTATCAATCTAAGTTTGTTTCATTTTTGAACCTACTTCAGTCCACAATAAATATTTTCGCTGATACAATTTTGAAAACGAGCGGTCGAGAAATACACTGGAATTAATTAGCTTGATATGGTGCAATTACTATTATTTCTAAGGGTCCATCATTTAGTCTGTTTTGACTCGGCGTCTTTGACGACGCAAAGCAAAATGTCATTTAGTCTCCCAAGGAAGCTTCTTGGGTCATCCAACAAACCCGCAGCAATAAGACAGTTATCAAATATTTGTTCTGCTACGACCTTTGCAACTTCTGGTTCTTTCTCCCGAATTGCAAAAAGGCTGACAATCATCGGATGTTTGGGATTAATCTCAACTTGTTGCTTTGGAAGTTCCATTCCTCCTAGCCCAACGCCGTCCTGGGTTTCGACAAGTTTCATCATGCGCCTATAAGCTCCTGACTCATTGTCAGTTACAACAGCAGGAGAAGATACCAAGCGCTTTGTTATCTTCACATTGGAAACTTTATCGTTCAAAGTCAGTTTGAACCAGGCACAAAAATCGTCGGCTTCTGTTTTGCTCAATGTAGACCCTGAAGTTTCTTCATCATTTTCTTCATGCTTGTCACCCATATCTATATCTCCTTTTTCTACGCTGATAATTTTACGACCTTGAAATTTATCTACGTTTGCCATGACAAAGTCATCGATGGCAGAATAAACAAAAATAACTTCTTTCCCTGATTTCTCAAATGCCTCCAAGTAAGGACTTTGTAGTGCAAGCTCTCTGGATGGTGCGCAGAGGTAATAAATCTCTTTTTGTTCAGGTGTACATCTAGATACGTACTCGTCAAACGAGGAAAGATCTCCCTTCACAGTCTTGGATGTCTCAAAATACAAGAGTTTTGATAAAGGTTCTTGGAATTCGTAATCTTGACATACTCCTTCCTTCAAGAAGAATGAATATTCCTTGTAAAATTCATCTTTATACTTTTCTGGTTGTTTTCTCGCCATTGTAGAAAGATGATTGATGAATTTTCTCGTAAGTGCCTTCCTCAATTTGGTAATAAGGGTAGAGTCTTGAGCCTTTTCACGAGAAACAGATAGTGGTAAATCTTCAGAGTCCACTACTCCTTTCACAAATCTCATCCAATCTGGAATAATATTTGGTGATTTGGCTTCGATAAGTACCTTGCGAGAGTACAGAGATACTGATGGTTCCATTCTCCCCATGCCGTATTTCTCGGAGTGAAACGAAGGAATAAAGAAAAGAGCCTTGATATCTAGTGGCGCATCGGCTCTGTAATGAAGGCGATCCATTGGCTCATCGAACGCATGTGCCATATATTTATAAAATTCAGTATATTGTTCATCTGTCACGTCCTTTGGATCATTTGACCATATTGCTGATACAGTGTTGAGCCTGTTGCCATTCAGAATGATGGGAAAGTTTACAAAGTTCGAGTATTTTTTCAAGACTGCTTCAACTCTCTTTTCATCTGTATATTCAAGCTGATCTTCTTTCAAATGAATGACAATTGATGACCCTCGATCCTGTCTGATATCATCTGAAAGCTTGGATATGTCATAACATCCGATACCAGAGGAAGACCATAGTAAAGCATCATCCTCTCCATCTGAAAATGCAGGTTTACTACGCACATCCACCTTGTCTCCTACCATAAATGCAGAATAAAATCCAACACCGAACTTTCCAATAATTCCCAACCCTTTATCAGCGTCTCCACCAGTTCCTTTTTGAGCAAGTTCAGAGACGAATGCCTTTGACCCTGATCTGGCAATGGTACCAAGTTGGTCCTTCATATCCTGCTTCGACATTCCTATGCCGGTATCAGAAATTGTAATAGTCTTGTTAACTTCATCGGTTTCAATTCGAATTTCGAGGGGAACATCAGGATCTTTGATGTCTGTACCCTGGTTGGTGGATTGCAAATGTCGAAGTTTCTCCAGGGCGTCACTTGCATTTGACACTAATTCCCTCAAAAATACTTCCTTATCAGTGTAAAGACTATGCGTCACAATATCAAGAAGCTGTCGTGTCTCTGCTTGGAACTCAAGAGTTTCGGTTTCTTGTGATTTGGCTTCGGCAGAGAAGAGACGAACATTTGGAAGTGAATCAATTTTCGTTTGAAATGAAGTTCGTTGGTTGCGATCGTAAAAGCTTAGATCTACAACACCAACGAGACTACGGCCTACTCTGTGACCTAAAGACGTGATGCGGTGAACATGATTCCTGGTTCTGAGAGCTCTTGATAGCATTTGTGAAAATGAATGGTGACTTATTTGGTTTTATGAAAAGAGAAAAAGTGAAATCTTTGTCTTTCTTTTTCTGTGCTAATGGTTATGAGCCAATTAGGTAAATAGCTCAAAAGATTGTCTGGGAAACATCTACGATTACAAAATGTTTTTTTTTTTAAACATATATTGATTTCAACAGGTATGGCGGTATTTACATGACCTGTCGTCTACTCTGTAAAGTCTTCATCTATAATATAATCCGGCATCGACTCAATGGCTTTACGAAGTATATATCCCGGTCCACAATCCCTCAGTGATACATTTTGGCCTAGACTGTCACATGTGCGTCGAAACAATCGGCTCTTGGGGCAGCCAGAAAATATTCCCTGTACGGGCTTCAGTGTCCTTCCTATGATTTTTGCGGATATTTTGGACTCGAACTCGTTGATATCCTTAAGCTTGCGATCTTGATTCACATTTTGACCACCATAGACATCTTGACATAAATGACAAGAATCGTATAAAAATGAAATTTTGGGTGATGGATACTGGAATGTCTTACGAGTATCATTGTCACAGCATCTCCTTGGATACGTTCTTTCCAAGTACTCGCAATATTTATCAAGAACCTCTCGTCTATTCTTACATGGGTTCTTCTCTTCACCGTAAAAATAACTGTCAGCATTCCAAAATATGCATGGATTTTCAATTGCCGCTCTTCCTATCATGCATCCTTTTAAATTGTCAGGTGCTATCAATGGTGGAGCCGTACATGATCCATTATTAGAAACACATATGTTGCATGGTACAGAATGATTCTCGTCAACTATTTGAGTCTCTGAAGTACAACAAGAATGTTGAACATCATCCGATACTGTATTTATACCATAAGAAATCATTTTCGCGTCTTTCAATGACTGGATGCCGCCATTGATCCAAAATTCACATTGTGGAAAACGACGACACAACTCATACACTCGCGGGTAATTCAACGGTGGAATCGTTCGATTTTGTCGTGCATTCATCAATCCACATAAGACACACTTTCGTGCATGAATCACAAAGCGTGTACACACAGGAAGCATCTCATGTATAAACTCAGTAATAAATTCAATATCATCTAAATCATCAACTCCAACTCTAGTTTTGATGGATATTGGTATGTCAACTACATTCTCCTTCATAGACGCAAGCACAGCCTTTGCAGTTTTCACCTTTGTCAGTAAAACTGCACCAAATTCACGTTCTCCACTGACTCGTTCACTGGGACAATCAATATTGAAGTCAATGGCATCATAACCATACATTTCAACAACTTTCGTTGCTTCCCCACATAAGAATGGTGAATTACCACCAATTTGACATACAATTGGATGCTGATCTGGATTATACGCTAAATGTTCATCCAGATTCTTTGCATTTTGGATAGTATCATCCACCACCATTTCTGTCCAGAGGACAATACGTTTCGAGAGAATACGCATAAGCTGACGAAATTCACGAGTGCTGTAGTTTAGCATTGGTGCTATATGCAGCGTTTTCTCTATGATATCACTTGACATTTTCATAATGTTGATGTTTCTCGCCTATAAATACTCTTCCATGCGACACATGGTGTGATTTGTGTTTGTTGTTGGTGTATGTAGGATGGAGGATGGAGGATGGAGGATGGAGGATAGGTAAGTAGATGGAGATAAAATGACTGGAAACAAGGAGGGTACTATCCTGGTTACTTTAGACTATTTTAACTAAATGTGTACCTAACGGAATTTTTGGC
>Ga0213868_10006666_pt1 | contig 10157 bp, 9 predicted proteins | sample PICome_9_FD_160087 | JGI IMG/M metagenome (GOLD analysis project Ga0213868, IMG submission 160087) | Coastal seawater microbial communities near Pivers Island, North Carolina, United States - PICO127 | ecosystem: Environmental > Aquatic > Marine > Coastal | place: USA: North Carolina | collected...
TGCGATGAGATCATTGCGCGCATGACGGCGCATCTGGCAGAGCGGTACCAGACCCATGACATCCGCTTTGCCGACGGCATGGTGCGCATTGGCGACACAGAGATCAGCTTTGCGCAGGCGGCCATGAAGGCCTATGAAAACCGCATCAGCCTTTCGGCAACTGGATTTTACAAAACTCCCGATATTGAATGGGACCGGATCGCGGGCCGGGGGCAGCCGTTCTATTACTTTGCCTATGGTGCGGCCTGTACCGAGGTGGTGATTGACACGCTGACCGGCGAAAACCGCATTCTGCGCACCGATATCCTCCATGATGCGGGGGCCTCATTGAACCCCGCAATTGATATCGGCCAGATTGAGGGCGGTTATGTGCAAGGCGCAGGCTGGCTTACCACCGAAGAACTGGTCTGGAATGACAAGGCGGTCCTCAAGACCCATGCACCCTCCACCTACAAGATCCCGGCCTGTTCGGACCGGCCTGACATTTTCAACGTGGCGCTGTGGGACCAACCCAATCCGGCGCAGACCATCTACCGCTCCAAGGCGGTGGGCGAGCCGCCCTTCATGCTGGGCATATCCGCCTTTGCCGCGCTCAGCGATGCCGTGGCCGCCTGTGGCCCTGCCTATGGTGATCTTCAGGCCCCCGCCACGGCACAGGCCGTGCTTGCCGCCGTCGGGCGTGCGCAGGGCAGGACAAAGCCATGCGCATGATCAGTGTCGAAGTCACCGCAACCCGGGGATCGGCACCGCGTGATGCGGGGACCGTCATGTGCGTGGACGATGCGCAAAGCATCGGCACCATCGGGGGCGGGGCACTGGAGCATCGCGCCATCGCCACGGCCCGCAGGATGCTCAGGCAAAATCAAAGCGACCTCGAAGAAACCCTGCCCCTGGGTCCGGGACTGGGCCAATGTTGCGGCGGATCGGTCAGCCTGCGCTACAGCCGCGCGTCCAAACCCGCCGATGCCATCCGCACGCAGCCCCTTGATCCTGCCCTGTTGCCCCCTCAGCCTCTGGGCCCTTTGTGGCTATGGGGGGCCGGGCATGTGGGCCGTGCGTTTGTCAGGCTTCTGGGGCCGGTCCGGGCCTTTGATATTACCTGGATCGACACAGGCCAGGACAGGTTTCCACCCAACCTTCCCCCCCTTGTGACGGCCCTGCCCAGCAGCGACATGCCGCGCCTTGCCGCCTTTGCGCCCCGCGATGCGCATCACCTGATCTTTACCTATTCCCATGACATCGATCTGGCGCTGTGTGCGGCGCTGCTGGGGCGCGGATTTCGCTCTTGCGGTGTGATCGGTTCGACCACCAAATGGGCGCGGTTTCAACGCAGGCTGCGCGACAGCGTGCTCGCGCCCGGATCCATAACCTGTCCCATCGGGGACCCTGCGCAGGGCAAACACCCTGACCAGATCGCCCATTCCACTGTGACTGCGCTCTTGCGCTCTGCCCAATTCCTGCACGATAGTGCCCCAAACCAAAGCGTGGCCCGCCGATGACCCAAACCCCTCTTCTTGATCTGTCGGGCCTGACCAAAGCCTATCCCGGCGTTGTCGCCAATGACGATGTATCGCTGACCATCGCCCCCGGTGAGGTCCATGCGCTCTTGGGGGAGAACGGGGCCGGGAAATCCACGCTGGTGAAAATGATCTACGGGTTGGTCAAACCCGATGCCGGTCACATGAAAATGTTCGGCCAGCCCTTCACCCCGACCGAACCACGGGCCGCGCGGGCTGCGGGCGTCGGCATGGTGTTCCAGCATTTCTCGCTTTTCGACGCGCTGAGTGTGGCCGAAAACATCGCACTTGGCATGGAAAACGCGCCCAAGATGAACGCGCTCAGCCAGCAGATCCGCGCTGTGTCCGACACCTATGGCCTGCCCTTGTCACCGGACCGTGTGGTGGGGGACCTGTCGGCGGGCGAACGCCAGCGGGTTGAGATCATCAGGTGCCTCCTGCAAGAGCCAAAGCTGCTGATCATGGACGAGCCGACAAGTGTTCTGACACCGCAAGAGGTTGAAATCCTGTTCAAAACCCTGCGCAAACTGAGCGCCGAGGGCACGGCGATCCTGTATATCTCGCATAAGCTGGAGGAAATCCGCGCGCTATGTGACAGCGCCACGATCCTGCGGCTGGGCAAGGTCGTGGGCCATTGTGTTCCGCGCGAGACATCGGCGCGCGACATGGCCGAGATGATGGTGGGGAAATTGCTGCAAACGCCGATGCGCGCGGGCAAGACGCCGGGCGATGTGGTGCTGGAGTTGAAAAACCTGTCGGCAAGATCGCCCAGCGCCTTTGGCATGCCTTTGCGTGACATCAGCGTCTGTGTTCAGGCGGGTGAAGTGCTGGGCATTGGCGGTGTTGCGGGCAATGGTCAGGACGAGCTGCTGGCGGCCCTGTCCGGCGAGATGTTGACCGCCCCCGGCATGGTCAGCTTCAAGGGGCGCGACGTGAGCCTGCTGGGCCCCACACCCCGCCGCAGCATGGGTATCCTGAGCGCGCCGGAGGAAAGACTGGGCCATGCCGCGGCCCCAGATATGTCGCTGACCGAGAATGCCATGCTGACCGCCGCGGCCCGCGAGAACCTGGATAGGGGCGGGATGCTGGATTGGGGTGCCGCACGCATCTTTGCCGAGAAGATCATTGAGATCTTTGACGTGCGCACCCCCGGTCCGGGCAATGCCGCGCGGTCCCTGTCTGGCGGCAACCTGCAGAAATTCGTCATCGGGCGCGAGGTTTTGCAACGGCCTGACCTGCTGGTTGTGAACCAGCCGACATGGGGGGTTGATGCATCGGCTGCTGCTGCCATCCGGCAGGCTTTGCTGGATCTGGCTGAAAACGGCACGGCACTTGTTGTCATCTCTCAGGACCTCGACGAGCTCATGGAAACCTCAGACCGGTTTGCGGCCTTGAACGAGGGCCGTCTGTCCCCGCCGCGCCCTGCACAGGGGCTGACGGTGGATGAGATCGGATTGATGATGGGCGGGGCGCACGGCATGGAGGTGGCACATGTGTAATCTGTTGCGCCGTGAGTTTAAGGGGCAAGATGAAAAGGGGTGGCAGTTGTGATCAGATTGGAAAAACGCCCCCAGCCCAGCCGTGCATTTTCGCTGGCCACACCGCTTTTGGCGGTGCTTGCGACGATGTTTTTCGGCGGGCTGCTGTTTTTCGCGCTGGGCAAGGACCCGCTGGCGTCGATCCAGACGATTTTCTGGGAGCCGTTGTTTGGTGAATTTTCGTTCTTTTATCGGCCCCAGTTGCTGATCAAGGGGGCACCGCTGGTCTTGATCGCCATTGGTCTGAGCCTGGGCTTCAAGGCCGGCATCTGGAACATCGGGGCGGAGGGGCAATATATCATGGGTGCCCTTTTTGGTGCCGGTGTTGGGCTGGCGTTCTACCCGGTGGAGGGATTTTATGTCTTTCCGTTGATGGTGCTGGCCGGCGCTTTTGGTGGCTGGCTCTGGGCGATGATACCTGCGCTGCTCAAGGTGAAATTCGGCACGAATGAAATTCTGGTCTCCTTGATGCTGGTCTATGTTGCCGAGCAGTTCCTAGCGTCCATGTCGCTGGGGCTGATGAAGAACCCCGAGGGATTCGGCTTTCCGGGGTCGCGGAACCTGCAGCAATATGCCAGTGCCCATAACGCCGATCTGATCGCGGGCACGGGCATGCATTGGGGGGTCGTGGCGGCGATGATCGCGGTGATCTTTGCCTATGTCTTGTTGACCAAGCATCGGCTTGGGTTTGCCATCCGCGTCACCGGCGAGGCCCCGAGGGCTGCGAAATTCTCGGGCGTGAACCCGACGCGACTGGTGCTGATCTGCATGGGGATGTCGGGGCTGCTGGCCGGTCTTGCGGGGTTGTTCGAGGTCTCTGGGCCTGCGGGGCAGGTCACCATCGACTTTAACGTGGGCTACGGGTTTACCGCGATTATCGTGGCCTTTCTGGGCCGGTTGCATCCGGTGGGCATTCTGCTGGCCGGTTTGTTGATGGCGCTGACCTATATCGGGGGCGACATCGCGCAGTCCAAGCTGGGCCTGCCTGCAGCAGCCATCCAGGTGTTTCAGGGGATGTTGTTGTTTTTCCTGCTGGCGCTGGACATGTTCACCAATTACCGGCTGCGCCTTGGCCGGACGGAGGCTGCGTGATGGACCTTTCTGCGATCAATCCGATCCTGTTTATCGCAGGTTTTCTGGTGGCCGCGACCCCGCTGATCTTTGCCGCCATTGGCGAGTTGGTCACCGAGAAGGCGGGCGTTCTGAACCTGGGCGTTGAGGGGATGATGATCACCGGGGCCATCTGCGGTTTTGCCATCGCGGTTGAGACGGGCTCGCCCTTGATGGGCTTTGCCGCGGCGGCGGTGGGCGGGGCGCTGCTGAGCCTGCTCTTTGCCTTTTTGACGCAAGTAACACTGGCCAATCAGGTGGCATCCGGTCTGGCGCTGACTTTGTTCGGATTGGGATTATCCGCGCTTTTGGGCCAGTCTTATGTTGGGATAAAACCACCACGTTTGGGGGACATGAACTTTGGACCGCTGGCCGATATTCCCGTGTTGGGTCCGATCCTGTTTACCCATGATATCATCCTTTACCTGGGCTTTGCGCTGGTTGCTGCGACCTGGGCGGTGCTGAAATTCACCCGCGCGGGGCTGATCCTGCGGGCAGTGGGCGAAAGCCATGATGCGGCCCATGCGCTGGGATACAAGGTGGTGCGCATCCGCACGCTGGCGATCATGTTCGGCGGGGCCTGTGCGGGTCTGGGCGGGGCCTACATCAGCCTGATCCGGGTACCGCAATGGACCGAAGGAATGACCGCCGGGGTGGGCTGGATCGCGCTGGCGCTGGTGGTCTTTGCCAGCTGGAAACCCTGGCGGCTGTTGCTGGGTGCCTATCTTTTTGGCGGGATCACTCAATTGCAGCTCAATCTGCAAGGGGTGGGCGTTGCCATTCCGGTGGAGTATCTGGCAATGTCGCCTTATCTGATCACGATCATCGTTCTGGTGATCTTGTCGCGGGACAAGTCTGCCGCTCCGGCATGTCTTGGCCGCACCTTCCATGCCTCATCATAGGGGCCAATCTGCAAACGCCCCTCAAGGGCGATCAAACTGGGGAATAGAATGAAACTCACCAAACTCCTGACAACTGCCGCTGTGGCACTGGGTCTGGCGACAACCGCCATGGCCCAAGACAAGACCAAGGTCGGCTTTGTCTATGTCGGCCCAATCGGCGATGGCGGCTGGACGTATGAGCATGACAAGGGCCGGTTGGCCGTCGAAGAGGCCTTTGGCGACAAGGTTGAGACTGTCTATGTCGAATCCGTGGCCGAAGGTCCCGATTCAGAGCGTGTGATGACGCAGATGGCCCTCGATGGTGCCGATCTGATCTTTACCACGTCCTTTGGCTATATGGACCCGACAATCAACGTCGCGGCCAAATTCCCGAATGTGAAGTTTGAACATGCGACCGGCTACAAACGTGCCGACAACGTATCAACATATTCCGCGCGTTTCTATGAGGGCCGCGCCATTCAGGGCCATATCGCGGGCCGGATGACCAAGTCCAACATCATCGGCTACATCGGGTCCTACCCGATCCCCGAAGTGATCAGGGGCATCAACTCTGCCTTCATTCACGCGCGCAAGGCAAACCCTGACGTCCAGTTCAAGATCGTCTGGGCCTACACATGGTTTGACCCGGCAAAAGAGGCGGATGCGGCCAAGGTTCTGATCGAACAGGGTGCCGATGTCGTGCTGCAGCACACCGATTCCACCGCGCCACAGGCCGCAGCACAAGAAGCCGGTAACGTGATCACCTTTGGTCAGGCATCGGATATGGCGCAATACGCGCCCTTCCCACGGGTTTCTTCCATCATTGATGACTGGGCACCCTATTACATCGCGCGCACAAAGGCGGTCATGGATGGCACCTGGACCAGCACCGATACATGGGATGGTATTGGCGCGGGCATGGTCGGCATCGGTGAAATTTCCGACGCGGTCCCAGCGGACGTAAAAGCCGAGGCACTGGCGCTGAAAGCCTCCTTGGCGGATGGATCCTACCACGCCTTCACCGGCCCGCTGAACAAGCAAGACGGCACGCCCTTCCTTGCTGCTGGCGATGTGGCTGATGACGGCACATTGGCTGGCATGAACTTCTATGTCGAAGGCATCGAAGGCGACATCCCGCAATAAGCGCGGATCACCCAGAAACGCCCAAAGGGCCGGCAGTTTTGCCGGCCCTTTTTTGTGGTATCACGCTGATCCTCGTTGCAACCGCACATGCCAATGCGTCAAGCCTTTCGCCAAATTCCGAAATTCCAGTCCTTTTGAGAAGTGCTTTATCTTTCGGGACACGAGCGGATAGAGTTGGCTTACGCCACCCCCACACCCTCAAGGAAAGCCGCGTCATATGATCAAGTTGCACCACCTGAACCGCTCTCGCTCTCACCGTATCTTCTGGCTGCTGGAAGAACTGGGTCAGCCCTATGAGGTGGTCCGCTATGCCCGCGATGCCAAGACCAACCTCGCCCCGCCAGAGTTGCTGCAGGTGCATCCTCTTGGCAAATCCCCGATGATCGAAATCGACGGGCAGCTGGTCACCGAAAGTGCCGCGATCGTCGAAACCCTGTGCCGGCGGTTTGCCCCACAGATGATCCCCGCGGCAGATAGCCAGGACCATACCCGCCATCTGGAGCTGATGCATTTCGCCGAAGGGTCAGCGATGATCCCGATACTGCTGAACCTTTATGTCGGCCGGTTGGGCGCGGCAGGCGCGCCATTGCATCCGCGCATCAACGCCGAACTGGACAGCCATTTCAGCTATATGAACGGGCTGATCCGCCCCTCTGGCCATTTTGTTCTGGATGAACTGTCCGCAGCCGACATCATGCTCAGCTTTCCCGCAGAGATCGCGATGCGCATGGGGCGCGCTGCCGATTTTCCCGCGCTTGAAAGCTTTGTAAAGATGATAGAGGCGCGACCTGCCTATCAGCGCACTGTCGAAAAGGGCAACGATTAAGACGCGCCGCGAAAAAAACCGCTAGATCACATGCCGCTTGAGGCGCTGAAACCTCTGATGGCAGGCCGCATCAGGGGTTCAGGGCCGTTTGAAACCATTCCGGGGCCAGGGTCCACTCTTCCTGCGCCCCCAGATGTCAAAGTCTGGAATTGAACCTTTCGCCGGGTCATGCCACCAATTGGATTATGAAACACACACTCACCAGTCCCAGCGGCGTCCCCGCAAGCCGCCTTGCCTTTGGCACCATGCAATTTGGGGGCCGCGCGGGTGCCGCGCAGTCCCAGGCCATGTTCGAGACCTGCCTGGCCGCAGGCATCACCCATTTCGACACCGCGCATGTCTATACGGATGGCGCGTCCGAGACCTTGCTTGGCTCCTTTCTGGGCGACCGCCGCGATGACCTGATCATCGCGACCAAGGCTGCCTATACAGGCGGTGCCTCGCGCGAGAATATCCTTAGTTCTGCCGAAACCTCGCGCAGCCGTATGCAGATTGACACGCTTGACGTGCTCTACCTGCACCGGTTTGACCCCGACACCGATATGAACGAAAGCTTTGGGGCCTTTGCAGACCTCAAGGCCAAAGGTCATATCCGCCACATCGGCTTGTCCAACTTTGCCGCCTGGCAGGTGGTTCAGGCCGCAGGCATCGCCGCCAAATTCGATCTGGACGTCGCGGTGATCCAACCCATGTACAACCTCGTCAAACGCCAGGCCGAAGTTGAGATCCTGCCGATGGCCGATGATCTGGGCATCCTTGTTGCGCCCTATTCGCCCCTGGGCGGTGGTCTGCTGACCGGAAAATACAGCACCGGCGATGCGGGCCGCCTGACCGAAGATGATCGCTATGCCGCGCGATACGGGTTGGACAGTATGCATGCCACAGCATCCGCCCTGACGGCCCTGGGGGCCGAAATGGGCATTCATCCGGCCACCCTTGCGGTGGCATGGGCCGCCCATCACCCGACGGGGCCCAGCCCCATCATCTCGGCCCGTTCAGCCGCGCAATTGGCCCCCTCCCTTGCCGCTTTGACATTCGATATGTCCCAAGACCTCTATGACCGGATCGCGGCACTGTCGGTCAGGCCACCCCCGGCAACAGACCGGCTGGAAGAACAGGAATGACCGATATCATCGTCGTCGGCGGGGGCATTGCAGGCCTGTCGGCGGCGGCACGACTGGCCCCCCACGCAAAGGTGACACTGCTGGAGCAGGAAAGCAGCACCGGCTATCACACCTCTGGCCGCTCAGCGGCATTGTTCGAGGAAAACTACGGCCTGCCCAGCACGGTCGCCCTGAACACCGCAAGCAAGGATTACCACAATGAGGCAAACGGCGGATACCTCAGCCCCCGTGGGTTTCTGATCATCGGCCAAGCCCATGAGAAAGACGCCTTTGACACGGATTCAACGACTTTGGGGGCAGATCCCATTACCGCCGATCAGGCGCTTGAGATGGTCCCGATCCTGAACCGCGCGCGCCTGGCCTATGCGGGCTATCACGCTGATGCCTTCGACATTGATACCGACCGTTTGATGCAAGATTTCATCCGCGAGATCCGCCAGAACGGCGGGCAGATCGTGACCAAGGCCCCTGTCACCGCGATTGCCCGCCGCGCATCGGGCTGGGATGTGACGGCGGGCGGGGCCGCCTATCGCGCGGCCAAACTGGTCAATGCGGCAGGTGCCTGGGCCGATCAAATCGCACAGATGGCCGGGATTGCCCCCATAGGCATCACGCCATGCCGCCGCTCCATGGCGCGCATCCCCGCACCGGGGGGATATGATGTTTCGCGCTGGCCGATGTTCTTTGGCGTGGGTGAAACATGGTACGCCAAACCCGATGCCGGTGCCTTGCTGGTCTCTCCGGCCGAAGAAGACCCGGTTGAGCCGCAGGATGCTTGGGCCGATGACATGGTTCTGGCCACCGGTATCGCGCGCTACGAGGAAATGGTGACCCAGCCGGTCACGCGGCTGTTGACCTCATGGGCCGGGCTGCGCAGCTTTGCGCCCGACCGCGCGCTGGTGCTGGGGCCTGATCCGTCGGACCCCGATTTCATCTGGTCCGCCGGTCAGGGCGGTTACGGATTTCAAACCGCCCCCGCGGCCTCGCAGCTGGTGGCCGATCTGACCCTTGGTCACCGCGCGGTGCTGCCTGCGCATATCATCGCGCAACTTGTCCCCGACAGGCTGCGGGTTTGACCCGCCCCCTGCCCCCCAGCGCAAGCGTGGCGCACCCCCTTGAGGGCGGCAAACTCCATGCGCCAGCCGCCGCCCGCAATGCCCAGGCGATCGGCAGCTTTCTGACGCGCCATGCACCGGCCACGGGCGATGCCCTGGAAATCGCCAGCGGCACAGGGCAGCATGTCGTGCACTTCGCCCCCCTCTTGCCGGGGCTGCAGTGGCAACCCACCGACATAGACCCGCCCCGCCTGCGCAGCATCGACGCCCATGTGTCACAGGCCGGCCTGAGCAATGTCGCACCCGCGCTGCACCTTGACGCCACCCAGGACGGCTGGGCCCGCCACCACGGCCCCTATGACCTGATCCTGCTGGCCAATTTGCTGCATCTGGTATCTGCGCCCCAGGTCGTCACTTTGATCACAGAAGCCGCCAAGGCACTGAAACCCGGTGGCGTGCTGATGCTCTATGGCCCCTATGCCCGCGATGGCCAGCTGACCAGCCCAGGGGATCAGCGTTTCGATGCGCAATTGCGCGCGGCCGATCCTGCGATCGGATACAAGGATACCGCTGAGATGGCCCGCTGGCTGCATGCCGCAGGTCTTGAGGCGGACAGCCCCTACCAGATGCCCGCCAACAATCTCATTATCCTGGCCCGCCCCACAGGTTAGAGGCAGCGGGCACCCTTGGTTCAGCCATCCACCCGGATCGTGGTATTCTTGGGATCATAGGGGCTGTCTTCAACGATCTCGGCATCCCACAGCTGGTCAAACATCTTGACCTTCAGTTTGGTGCCGACGACCGCATGCACGGGCTTGACATATCCCATGCCGATGGATTTCCCAAAGGCCACCGAATACCCGCCCGATGTCAGACGCCCCGTGCGTTCCCCTTCGACATACAAGACCTCGCGGCCCCATGGGTCCGCGTCATCGGGCCCGTCGATCAATAGCGTGACACATT
>Ga0213868_10006667_pt1 | contig 10155 bp, 7 predicted proteins | sample PICome_9_FD_160087 | JGI IMG/M metagenome (GOLD analysis project Ga0213868, IMG submission 160087) | Coastal seawater microbial communities near Pivers Island, North Carolina, United States - PICO127 | ecosystem: Environmental > Aquatic > Marine > Coastal | place: USA: North Carolina | collected...
CTAACACCAGCTAATACCTAGGCATCGAACTCATAATTCGTTGCTCACGGGTTCAAGACCTGTCCGCCCCGCGGCACTCTGTCATCACCGTTGTTGCAAAAAAGCCCGAATACTTTCGTTGAATCCCTCAGGGTTGGTGACAAAGCCCATGTGGTGATCCATCGTGTCGAATGATGCGCTTGGCATATGTTCTTCCATCCACTGCTTCGCTTCTTCAGCCCAGTCATGGCGGGCCATCAAGAGTGTAGGTACGCTGGCTGCTGCGGACGCTGCAGCTTCAGACAAATCAGTGGAGACTCCATCCGCAATCGTGGCGACACCAACGTGTTCCGGGGCTTGCATCCCGAGTTCGACAATGCGCACGACATCGGGGTGATCATCCGGGGTATCTTCGGGCAACCCCACCATGTACTTCGCATACCAGGTCCAGAACCCGAGCCGGTCATCAATGACCAGGCGAAGAAGAGCGGGCATACCTTCGGGGGTTAGCGGAGCTTCACCCCAATCTGAAGGGTTATTAGGGTCGGCTGGACATTTAGGAGTCTCGTCGCAAATGATGACTCCTCCGAGAGCACTGGTTCCAAAGTCGCGTACATAAGACAATACGTCGTACGCTCCGAAGGACCATCCGAGGAGAATTGGTTTCTCAAGTCCCAGGGATTGAAGAAGGGCATCTAGGTCTGCGGCACGTTGGCGGAATGTGTTACCTGTGAGGGGCTTGTCAGACTCTCCATGACCCCGGGGATCGTAGCTGATTACCTGGAAGTCGTTAGAGAGGCCAGCAAATTGGTGAGCAAAGAAATCCGCAGTGCACGTCCATCCGGGGACGAGGACCAAAGGTTCACCTTCACCTTGGGACAGTACTCGGAGGGTTACTCCGGTGGATAGAGAAGTCATCTCCTGTGTGACGTCAGTCGCCAGAGGAATCATGAGGTTTGACATATAGGAAGCCTGGCACACGCCATGAACCATCTCAAGGGGAGAATCAATCGCGAATCATCCAACAGTGCGGCGCGGATCGACCCGTGTCCACGACGTGAACGAGGCCCTGAACGTCCGCACCCGCGTTGCGCACTAACGAGTGCCAAGCTCCGGTTGCATCAAGAAGCTGCGACGGCAGCCAACCTAACTCCTCTCAACCGACTCATAATCCGCTGGCGGGGTAGAACCTCACGCACCGTGGGCATTCATCGACACATCTTCATCTCGTGTTGCCCACTCAATGGTTTCGAGAATGTTGGCATAGTTTTTCTCGGTGGCGCGTGTCATGCCGATTTCGCAGGTTCGATTGCAGGATACGTAGGCATCCGCGTCCAACCCGCGAATCTCGGCTGCCATCTCTGCGGTGGCAGTGGCCGTCAGCTCGGGAAAGAGCATTCCTCGATCACCGGCGAATCCGCAGCATGCCCAATCTGATGCGCTCAGCACGTCGTTAGCGACGTGCTGAGCAAGAGCCACGAGATCGGCGGTGGTGTTGAGCCTTTCGGACGAACAGGTGGGGTGGATAACGATCTGCTGGAGTGAGCGCTTCACCGGCAAACGCTCCAGATGGCGGGCAATAAACGACACGGAATCCATGATGGTGACCTGGGGGATGCCCTCCAGCGACTTGAGGTATCCATCGGTGCAGGAGCTGGCGTCAGTCACCACGATTGCTCCGGGGGTAAGACTCTGTGCAAAAGCGCGGGTGCGCTGTGTCATCGAGGAGTAGCCGGCGGTTAACCCTTTACTCGACCAGGGAGTCCCACAGCACAGTGATTGAGGTTTTTCTGGTGTTGCCACGGTGATGCCAGCCCGCTGGCAGAGAGCGAGAAAAGCCTGCTCCGAGCCCATCCCGGTTCGGGAGCCAAACATCGAACCGGTGCAACTTGCCAGGAACATAATCGTCGGGGATGGATCGTGACGCAGGACCCTCGCCTTTCCACCCCCGGGAAGGTCAGGCGACCACTGGGGAATATCGGATTTCCCGAGGACTCGTCGGAGCGCCCAGGTCGCCGCCGTGGTGAGTGATTGGGGCATGAGCCTGGCGAGCGAGAGTGCCTGGCCAATGAGAGTGGTGACGAAGCCCCAATGCCTGGCAGCGAAAGCCCACGCCGCGTCACGAGAGGGTGCCTGTGTTTCGGCGCGAAGGCGCCGAACGAGGTCACCGGTGTTGATGTCGACGGGGCAGGCTGTTGCACACATACCGTCGACGGCGCAGGTGTCGAGCCCGGCATAGGTGTAGTCGCGCTCGAGGGACTTCGCGGTCTTGGTGTCGCCGAGCTGTCTGGCCGTGGCGATATCACGGCGAATAACGATTCTTTGTCGAGGAGTGAGGGTGATGTCCTTGCTGGGGCAGACAAGCTCGCAGTATCCACATTCCACGCAGCGATCAGCTTCTGCCTCTATGGCCGGAACGGTTTTGAGGTTCTGGATGTGAATCGTGGGCTCCTCGTTGAGAATCACCCCGGGGTTGAGGATGCCCTGCGGATCAAAGGCCGCCTTGGTCTCCGCCATCACCTCATAGAGTTCGTCGCCGTATTGTCGCCTCAGGTAGGGGGCCATCATTCGACCGGTGCCATGCTCAGCCTTCAACGTTCCCTCCTGCTCCAACACCAGCTCGACGAGGTCTTCGGTGAAAGCCTCAAACGTGGCAACGACCTCTGGGCGTTCAAAGCTTTGGTTAAGTAGGAAATGAAGGTTTCCATCTTTGGCATGCCCAAACATCACTGTGTTGTGGTACCCATGCTGCTCGAACAGCTGCTGGAGCCCGAGCACCATGGGTAACAAGTTTTTGACAGGGACGGCGACATCTTCCAGAATCGACATTTCTCCAGGTCCGCGGGTTGCAGCAACCGACGCAAACAAGCCTTTTCGCACCTTCCACATCGACGCCTTCAGCGCCTGGTCTTGGGTGAACCCGGAGGAGACGGCTTTCGGCAGCTGCGAGAGAAGCTTGTTAGCTCTTCGCGACGCTGAGGGGACATCGGCCATCTGGGGCAGCCGGAATTCGACCAGCAAGGCGGCTTCCCCCGGTTGGGCGTGGGGAGGAAGAATGCTGTGAACCGAGGCATCGGTCCTCGCAACCGCAAGGCTCGATTCATCGAGAAGCTCGGCGACAGCGGCCCCTGAGGAGATGACTCTGGGCAGCGCTTCAATCGCTGATTGTGCTGAGGGGAACACCAGAAGCCCGGTGATGGAGTGACTATTGAGCGGCACAGTGCGGAAAACAGCGCGGGAGATGAAGCCCAGGGTGCCTTCGCTTCCGACCATGAGTCGAAGCGCAATGTCGAGTGGATGCTCATAGTCAAGGAAGGCATTGAGTGAGTAGCCCATCGTGTTTTTGATGGAAAACAGCCTGTTGATCATGGCCACCGATTGTGGATTCGAGCGCACCCTGTCCCTCAGGGCGGTGAGGCGATGAGCTAATTCGGGCTCGAGCTGGGTGAACCTCTCTGACGCATCAGGCTCGGCGGTGTCGATAACAGTGCCACTGGCAAACACGATTTCTGCAGACTCAAGGGTTTGATAGGAGTTCTCCGTTGTCCCACAGGCCATCCCGCTGGAGTTATTGGCAATGACTCCGCCGATGGTGCAGGCAATCTCGCTGGCTGGGTCTGGACCCAGGCGCCGCTCGTAGCGAACGAGACGCGCATTGGCGCGGCTCAAGCCCACGCCGGGCTCCAACCGGACTCGCTCGCCATCATCCAAAATCTCAATTGCGGTGAACGATTTTCTCGAGTCGACGAGAATCCCCGTCCCTCCTGCCTGGCCAGAGAGGCTGGTCCCTCCGGAACGAAAGGTTAGAGGCTGACCCGTTATGCGGGCGTAGCCCATGAGGGCCACAACCTCCGCGGTGGACCTCGCCTCCGCTACTTGATCGGGAATAAAGAGGAAGTGTGAAGCGTCGTGGGCCAGGGCGTGGCGGGAGAGCAGATCATCTCGCAGATTGACGGTTGTCTCGTTGGAGTTTTTCACCAGATCTACTCCTTCCTTCGTAACGGGTTTATAACGCGTCTTGACATTGTCATCTCATCATATATCGTGGGCTCATCAATGTGAATGCCATTCAGGAGTGTGAACGGTTGCGATCAGTGTTGATTGAAGGCCCAAGCCAGGTGCGTCTTGGCGAGGTGCCCCTGTCCGACCCTCCTGAGGGCTATCTTCTGCTCGCTCCAACGCGGGTAGGGATCTGTGGAACAGACCTCGAATTGTTCGAGGGGAGCATGATCTACCTCCGTAATGGGATGGCCCAATACCCTCTGATTCCCGGGCACGAATGGGTGGCGACTGTTGTTCAGGTCGGTCCCGGTGTTGAGGGATTATCCGTGGGTGACCGAGTTGTTGGTGAGGTAAGCATCGGGTGTGGCGAATGCGGATATTGCTCTGAGGGGAGCTATCACCGCTGCCCTGCGCGGTTTGAGACTGGGTTTATGGGGATGCCCGGGGCGCTTCAAGAGCGGATGCTGTTTCCCGCGAAATCCGCGCACCTTGTCCCCGAGGGTGTTAGCGCAAGTGACGCGGCACTGACTGAACCACTTGCCATCGCATACCAGGCCGTGCTGCGGGCGGAAGTGACAGCAGGAGACCACGTGTTGGTGGTTGGCGCCGGAACAATCGGAATGCTCGCTGCAATGCTGTTGCTCGGTGAGTTCGGTTGTCGCGTGTCAGTTCTCTCCGACACAGCCGACCGAACCGAAAGAGCCCAGGGTTTCGGCTGCTCTGTTCACCTGCCCGGGGCCCTTTACTCGCGGGTCATTGAAGCCGCAGGGAGTCGGAGTGCGGTGGCAGATTCCCTGGCGGCTCTCGCCCCCGGTGGCCGGCTCGTGGTTACCGGGCTTAGCGGTGAAGACTCTGTCCCGATCCCCATCGACAACGTCGTCATCGCAGACCAAGAAATCCGGGGCTCACTGGGGAGCCCCGGAATATGGCCCCAAGTTTTGAAAATACTCGGTCAGCAGAAGATTCACCCCTCTGATCTCGTCACGCATACCTTCACGTTGGACCAATTCCACGAAGCTATGGCTCTTGCTCGTGGAAAGGACGCAGGCGTCGGAAAAATCGTGATCACACTCAACGGAGTTGACGTCGATGAATAAGGTGGCAATTCTTGACTGTGATTTTGGTCAGGGTGAAATCGAGTCTGAAATTCTCGATCACCATGGGCTCTCCCTCGTTCTGGGCCAAGCGTCGACCGAAGGTGAATCGATAGATACCGGGCTTGACTGTGTTGGGCTGATCTGTCAATACGCCCCCGTTACCGCGAAAGTAGCTAACTCACTGCCGAACTTGAAAGCGGTTGTGCGCTACGGCGTCGGCTTAGACAACATAGACGTTGAAGGTCTCCGCGACAGAGGAATTGCAGTATCTGGGGTTCCCGACTACTGCACGATGGAAGTGGCTGATCATTGTCTGGCGTTGACGCTGTCTCTCCTGCGCTCGATACCGCAGGCATCGGAATCAGTGCGAGCCGGAGGCTGGCCATTGCCCCACGACATCAGAAACCTGCACACCCTTGCGGGCAAAACCGTCGGTCTCGTGGGGTTTGGCCGAATCGCGCAAGAAGTTGCCAAACGCTTCCACGGTTTTGGTTGCTCGTTAGTCAGCTACGACCCCTATGTTTCGCCAGAGGTGTTCCAGTCCTCTGGGGTCACCCCCGTGGACCTTCCTACCTCCTTGAGAGCGGATATTGTCTCGCTGCATCTGCCTCTCAACGCTGAAACGAGACATCTCGTTAATTCTCGGACCTTGGCAGAGATGAGCCCCGGGGTTTTTCTTGTCAATGTTTCTCGCGGAGATCTCGTGGACGAGGAGGCTCTTGTTGACGCGCTCGATTCTGGCCACGTTGCGGGATTTGCAGCAGACGTCGTCGTGCCTGAAGGCGCGGGCAACCCCTTGGCTATGCGCAACGACGTCATCGTCACCCCACACGTCGCATACTTCAGCCCCAGTTCACTGCTTCGCCTTCGGAGGAGAGCTGCCGAAACGATGGTTGCGCTCCTGAGTGAGAAGGAGGCACGATGACTGTCAAATCCGCCGAGCGCGCGTTGAAAGTGGTCGAGATGATCGCTCACTTGCAGCCAATTTCTGCGGCACAACTTCGTCAGAAACTAGACATTCCTCGCTCTAGTTTGCATGGACTGATGGGCGTGCTATTGCAGAGTGGGTTCGTCGTTGCTGACGAGAGCGGAAATTACGGAGTTGGCCTCAAGGCATTCGAAATTGGAGCAGCGTGGCTAGAGAGCATGAGTCTTGAGACCGTCGCACGGCCGGTTCTTAAGTCGCTAGTGGGCAACCTCAATCAGATCGGACACCTCGGGGTGCTCGAAGGTACCGACATCATCTACGTCATGAAGCAAGAGAACGACTCACCTGTTCGACTCATCAGTGCGGTAGGCCGGAGACTACCCGCACACGCCACTGCCTTAGGCAAGGTCCTACTCGGAGCGCTGACGAATCAGGAAATTACGGAGCGCTACCGAGGGGTGGATCTCAACCCACTGACTCCTGCGAGTGTCACGTCGCTTGCAGAACTACTGGAACGAGTGGGTGAGGCGAGAGAGGAAGGACTTTCCGTTGATGCGGGAGAGTCCACGGTGGGAGTGACCTGTTATGCCGCTCCGATTATCGACCGCAATCAGAAAACGGTCGCCGCTCTGTCTGTCTCAGTGATTGACACTGAAAGCCCTGAGCTCTCGAGGGCCCAATACAGCCAAGAAGTCAAGAACGCGGCTCAGGAAATTTCACGGTTGATAGGGGGTGGCTAATTCCATGACGGTTGAACTCATTGCTCGCGGAGTCTCGAAGTCTTATGACAGCGTGCCCGTGCTTTCTGAGGCGACGATTGAGCTGAAAGGCGGAACCGTTCACTCCGTCGTGGGTGAGAATGGCGCGGGTAAATCGACATTGATGAAATGTCTCACCGGAGTGGTCAGGGCTGACGGAGGCACGCTGACCCTGGACGGGGAAATAGCGAACTTTGCTGGTCCAGGCGACGCTACCCGCAAGGGGGTAGTCATGGTCCATCAGGAGCTCGCCCTGGTAGCTGGTCTTAGCGTTGCGGACAACATTATGCTTCCGCGCCCTCCCGCGGCTCCGTGGAGGTATCGCGGCGGTAACGGTGAGTCTGATTTTGTCCGGGGCGCGCTCGAAAAAGCAGGACTAGACGTAGACCCCAGAACCCGAGTATCCGAGTTGTCGGTTGCGCAGGCATATCAGGTTGAAATTGCCAAGGCTCTCGCCCTGGAAGCCCGGGTGGTGATCTTTGATGAGCCGACCGCTGCGTTACCCGCAGACGAGAGCGAGAAAATCCTTAACCAGATGCGTCAACTCAAGGAAGCTGGATGTGCGGTGGTATTCATTTCCCACCGACTGCACGAAGTTCGGGCTATCTCTGACGAAATCACCGTGATGCGAGACGGAAAAGTCGTGGGTCATTTTTCTGAACCCGCTAGTGAGGACGAAATGATCCGACTCATGGTGGATCGACCAGTCAGCCTCTACAAGTCGATGCGGCCCGCTCGCGGGAGCGAGGTCGTGCTTGACGTCGAAGGTCTTACAACTGACCGTGTGAAGGATGTGTCATTCTCCCTGAAAAGCGGGGAAATTCTTGGTTTTGCCGGTCTTGTGGGAGCGGGGCGGACCGAAACTGTGCTTGCGCTGGCAGGAATTGACACCATCCGCCGGGGAAGCGTGGTTCTTAACGGCCAGGTGACGACAACCTGGTCGACTATGGCTCTCAAGAAGGCGGGCCTCGTGCTCGTCCCCGAAGACAGGAAGCAGCACGGCATTGTTCGGGGGCTCTCGACCCACGAGAACCTTCACTCTGGCAATCTTTCGTGGTTTCTGCGTTTTGGATTGCTCAAGTCCCGTGCATTGCGGAATGCGAGCGAACAGTCAAAGTCGCTGTTCGATATTCGATTGAGCTCGTTCTGGCAAAGCATCGAAACCCTCAGCGGAGGCAATCAGCAGAAAGTCATTCTCGCGAGGGCGATGGAAACCAAGCCCAGTGTTCTCATCCTGGATGAACCAACTCGAGGCGTCGACGTCAAAGCAAAAGACGAAATACATCAGCTCATCCTGAAACTCGCTGAACAAGGTACCTCGGTAATCCTGGTGTCGAGCGAAATCGATGAGGTACTCGCCCTCGCACACAGAGTCATTGTCTTCGCCGAAGGCACTGTAACCGGGGAAGCGGAAAACGAGGACGGGCTCAACCCCGAAAAACTTATGCGAATGGCGACGCCTAAGTCGCTCAATGAAAAGGGAAGGTCATAATGCCGAACAACAACCTCGCTAACAGCAGCTGGAATCAGGCGAATTCAAAGGGGCTCCTCAGTGCACTGGGACGCTTCTCTGATCTGAGATTGTTGCTGGCAATTGTGCTCGCGATGGCCGTACTTGGCTTCTTATCGGAGGCATTTTTCACGCCAGGCAATCTGTCCTCCGTCGGACTGTACTGGTCTTTTGTCGCGATGGCGGCACTTGGTCAGCTTTTTGTCGTCATTGTGGGAGGAATTGACTTGTCAGTGGGATCCACAATGGGGCTCAGTGGTATCGTCACCGCGTCAATAATGGCCGATGGGGGGAACCCCTATTTTGCCGTTGCCGTCGGTATCGCTATCGGTGTCGCGGTAGGGCTGTTCAACGGATTCTTCGTGGCCTACATAGGCATCACGAGCTTCATCGTGACACTGGGAACACTGCAATTAGTTCGGGGTATCACTCTGGGCTACAAGCAAGGACAAGCAGTGTCGGGACTTCCTGAAGCTTTCATCAAGATTGGCTCTACACCTTTTCTCGGTTTCCCCATCCCCCTATGGATTCTTGCGGGTCTCGCGATTACGGTGTGGCTCTTCTTGAGTCGGACGGCGCAAGGCCGCGATATTTACGCAGTTGGTTCGAATCAATTAGCTTCGGGCCTCGCCGGCGTTCCCGTAAAGCGAAGGATTTTGCTCGCCTTTACTTTGAGTGGGCTCTTCGCCTCCATAGCGGGGGTACTTGTCACGGCGCGCCTTGGCTCGGCGGTACCCAACGCAGGAGTCGGCATGGAACTGATCGTGATTGCCGCCGTGGTGATTGGTGGCGCATCTCTTGCAGGAGGTCGCGGAACCGCACTCGGAGTGTTGTTGGGAGGGCTACTCATCGCCCTGGTCAATAACGCACTGGTCTTGCTGGCAGTGCCTACGTACTGGCAGCAGTCGTTCATTGGAGCAGTGATTCTCGCTGCAGCAATGTTCGACCTAATTCGACGTCGTAAATGACGTCGAAGCACACCGTTGGGCGAACGTGCCTCGCGGTGATTTTCAATAACAAGGAGAGGCAAATGATGCAATTCAAAAACATGAAGAGGGTCAACGCCGTGATAGCGGCGCTGACCCTCGGCATGGTCCTTAGTGGCTGTGCCACCGCTGCTGAAACGGAACCATCCGCAGAAAACACTACCACCGAGGCTTCGAGCGAGGCCTCGAAGTGTGAGACAGCAAAGGATTCCTACACCTTTGCCTTCATTCCCAAGGCTCTGAACAACCCAGTCTTCGAGATTACCCGCCAGGGTGCTGACGACAAGGCAACGGAACTTGGAAATGTGACACTCGAGTGGGTGGGACCGGCAACCACCGACGCTGCAGCCCAGTCGCAAATCATCGATGACCTGGTCACCCGGGGCGTTGACGGAATTGTGTTGAGCGCGAACGAGGCGACGGCGCTTGACCCCGCTATCGGCCGCGCTGTGGACGCTGGAATTCCCGTATTTACGTGGGATTCTGACGCTCCTGAGTCGAAGCGTCTGACCAACATCGCGATCGACCAGGAAGCCGCAGGAAAGCTTGCTGGTGAGCTGCTCGCGGCCGCACTTCCCGAAGGCGGCGAGGTTGCCGTTCTTACAGGTACCCCAGGAGCGCTCAACCTTGAGCAGCGTCTGGCCGGATTCGAAGCAGGGATTGCTAGCAACCCCGACCTCGAGATCATCGCGGTAGATCCAAACTTCGACGATGTTCAGAGAGCAGTGGAAATTGTTGAGCAGCGTATCAACGCTTCCCCTAATCTCGCTGGCTACCACTTTGTGGGAATGTGGCCGTTCTTCGCGGACCTCGCCTCGATGCCAAACCTTCAGCAGTTTGTCGCTGACGGTGGTTACGTGAACTCGCTCGACTCTCTCGAGGGCGCGCTCAACGC
>Ga0213868_10006670_pt1 | contig 10151 bp, 8 predicted proteins | sample PICome_9_FD_160087 | JGI IMG/M metagenome (GOLD analysis project Ga0213868, IMG submission 160087) | Coastal seawater microbial communities near Pivers Island, North Carolina, United States - PICO127 | ecosystem: Environmental > Aquatic > Marine > Coastal | place: USA: North Carolina | collected...
GTCGACCGAACAGCATTTTTCGAGTCGAGTCAGCACACAAAGGAAAACCTTCAATAATGCTTTTCTAGAGTGTACGTACATAGGTACAAACGCGCCCGTGAACTCCAAAATTTTGCGCAAATTTATTCAGTACAAAACTTATTGACACTCGAGACGACTCCCTCATCTGGAGCTCATCGATATCATCAAATGTCTGTCCAAATCCATTCTACATTCCCTAAAAAAACTATCTCTGATCAAAGCTGATTCATTTCTTCTTCGGAGTGTTGATCAATCTTTGAAGAACATGGAACATGAATTGTTCTCGTACCCGTTGGTTTATATGGATAAGTACATATCAAACTCAAGCATTGTTTTTCATCGACACAATCCACAACAACTTCGTCGCTATGAATTACTACTCTATAAAAACCAAAGTGATTTATGTAAATAGGCATTAGATTCATTGATCTAATGAGGTTGCTTGAAAGCATTACAACTACCCTTTTTTGAGCAGCAGGTGCAATGTCATGTCCTAAGTAACAAAACTCATCATGAATGTCATAATCATCTTTTAAAATTACTCGTCATAATTGCCGATATATTTAAGATCGTCTCGATTGATATAACTTTTTCGAGTTCACACATTAAGAAATGTTCAAAGGCATTATACATCACTCACTAACATTGCACCAGTCATGTAATACAGCGTGATATCGATATATGAGATCAGGTAACTTCGGTTTTTCGAATTTCAGATGAAATGAAATGAATTGTTCTGAAACTACATCAATACCCAATGGAAGCGGTGGCATTTTGAAAGCTTTTGCAAAAATCTTTGGCGCATCGGGACCGATTCCGTCAAACGAGAACAAAAAATCGGCAGATTCGCCATAACGTTTACTTCCATTTGAATCTCTTGTATCAGACATACTCAATAGGTTTTGAATTGAACGCGCCAAAAAGATGTCCTCCCTTGAATCGTGAGCATACGGATAAAAAACATTCATTCCTTCATTCACCGCATCCAGAGCGGCACGGTTCATTGTATAGCCCGGTCCGCCAGAAATAACCACAAACTTCTTATTTAAATCTAAAACACAATATTTTGAACCTCTATTCACTTATAATGCTATATTTATACAAATTACTTATTGTAGTATCATTTCTATAATTTAGAGTAGTTTCAGAAGCTTTTTTGTTATACTAATTTGATATTGAAAAAATCTGTCGTTTTTTTGGCGATTCTGACACTAGCTTTGCTCGTGCTTACTTATCAGCCAAAGGAAATGGTTCCATCGATCATTCTATACTGACCGAACATGATTTATTATAGAAAACACATGGAAGACAGAGCAGCGGAAGAAAGGCTCGCAGGTATGCGATATCAAGCTATGCATAATATGACTATTCATCGTTCCGCCTTACTTTTTATACACCCAAATCTCTTTCATTAGGTATGTGGTGGCGAAATATGTAATTATTAGTTCTTTGAATGAAGTATGAAATGAAATATATACATATTAGTAAAATCATGATTAGGCCTCATTTTTCTTGGAAGGTTTTTAGGCCATCATTATATGGTCAAATAATTGAACGCAAATCATTCTGATGACCCAGTTATGCATTTGTATTGATAATAACATAGATGGAAAGTAATATGAACCTTTTTACTATTTGCTATTAAATGTTTATTTTCAATTAAAATCAGTGAACCATATCATGCCATATTTTCACCAAACTTCTCAACTGACTGCTTTAATACGCTTAATTTGAAACCAATATCGATTGGAATTCTAAGTCTTTCTTAATACTTCATTATTATAATAAAGGGAATGTTTCATGTTTCGATTTAGCATGAAGTATTTATCAAGAATTGAACATCATGACAGAACGAGTGCTGCTCATCGCGTTTTGTGATTTATGATGGAATACTACAAAAAAATATTAATAATCTTTTATTTACAACATTATTCTTAGTTGTGAGGTGCAAGAACAATAGCAAAACATGTCCTAATACTTATGAAATCATGAGACGAACATCTGGATCATCTGTATCATAAACTGAAATAAGTAAATTTTAGCTCTATTTTTCGCCGAGTTTTAGGCATGCTATTTCTATTGAATTAAAACAGATGAAATACTAAGATTCTGATAATGAAAATTATTGAGATACTGCAAAACATATAGATAGTGATTGTGGTCAAGTCAGATTTAAAATTAGTGGTATATTTATCATTTTATAGCCAATCGAATGAAAATGGGGGAGCAATGGGGGAGCCAGGAAGGAAACGGTGAACTGTTTCCCGCCGAGGCTGCGAAAGTATGCGATTTGCACTTCCAACTACGATTTCACAAGTACTAGACCAAATCAAACCATTTAACTTGCATTTTACAACTAACATTAGAGTTTTATGTTCGTTTATAAAGTTTTATTGTGATATTCCATCATGATCATACTTAATTTGACATATTAGAACTGACACCCCATAATTCGGCTTTTTAAGGTAACCATTTCATGTCTGGAAAACATGTAAAAAGCACCTCGATTAAATCATAATTTCATAAGTATTAGTGCATTTTTCGCTATTGTATCTGCGCCTAACAACTAAGAATAATGTTGTCAATAAGAGATTATATTGGTTTGTAGTATTCCATCATTATCACCTTGATTTTTATGACATCTCCGAGAAAATGTCCCGATAAAAACATGATGAGTAGCACCCATTCTGTCACGATGTCAAATTCTTGGTATTTTGTGCTTGATCGAAACAAGAATCATTCCTTTGATTATAATCATGAATTATTAAGAAGAATGTAGAATCAAAATCGAAAAATTCAGTATATTACAGTATTCGGTTTAGAAGTTCTGAGAAATTACAACATAATGTGGTTCACTGGATTTCATTGGAAATAAACGTTTCAAAGCAAATAAAAAAAACTTTATACAACTCTTCATCTATGTTAGTATCGATAGCATTGTATAACTTAGTCATCAGAACAATTCACGTTCAATGATTTGATCATATAATGATGGCCTACTAAAAACAGTCCAAGAAAAATGAGGCCTTATCATGATACTACTAATATGTAAAGTTTCCACATCATACTCCATTTGAAGAACTGTTCATTACATATTTTGCCACCACGTACCTAAATAAAGAGATGAGGGAGTATAAAAAGTAAGATGTATGTACCAGAATAAATGGAAATTGAGGAAAATCGGTGCCTAATTCAGAGTCTTGATATTGCATACCTGCGAGCCTTTCTTCTGCTATCATGTCTTCCATATGATCCCTCTACATTAAGTCATGTTCGGTAAATATAGAATAATCAGTGAAACCAATTCCTTCGGCTAATAAGTAAGCACAAGCAAAGCTATCGTCAGAATCACCAAAAAACGACTCATTTTTTCGATGTCAGTATAACAAAAAGGCTTCTGAAACTGCTCTAAATTATAGAAATGATACTCAACATGTCAACAAACGGAACCTACCACGACAGAACCTACACCGACAGAATCTTCCGAAGACATTGTAGTGAGGATGGATGCTCATTTACTGCAGTAGTACAAGGACAATCTAGAAGACATGCGCATGGAGTGTGCTGTGTGAATGGATGCTCCAGGTGAAGAGAAGAAATAGTATCAATAAATCAGATTGATGTGTCCACCATTGGTAGCTACAGGCAGACCTATAAGTTTTCGAATGAAAAGTGATCAAAAGGGGATTCAACAATTGGAAGAGGATTCAACGATTGGATGTACAGCGGAACGTGTATGAATAATATATATAAATGTGATTTATATTTACTTAGATTAATGATTACTTAGTAACATATTCATTTATATAATCTTTCCAATAAAACCTGAGAACCAATGATCACTCCTAGCTAATTGACCAAAAGTATCCAAGATTCCAATTTCCTGTGTGAACGTTAAAAAGTGTTTGCGTCTGTGGGAACCCAATGCCCACGGATCCAAGTTCGGTTGAGTTTTTTTTAAATCTATGTTTCACACTCAACCCACATCACTATGACAATGTTCCAACCCAATTCCAATACGCAATTCATTCACATCAATCCATCTGCATCTGATGACATGAGTATCGAGATCCAAAATGAAGGAGAGCAGAACGACGATTCACCACAAGCAGCAAAACGCACGAGAACATCATCGTCTTTGAGTTTCGAAGAAAATGCCATCACCATGACCACTGACATGAGTACCGACAGCATTTGTCAATACATTGAAACTTCACCCAATCCATCTGAAGGAGTCACCGATGATGACATTGCCACTGAACCATCTCCTGAGCATACCATTGATCTAGATATTATTGTTGACAAATTCAAAGACAACATCCATCAAATGTATGACATGGACCAACTGTTATTCGGAAGAACGATGAAACAACTGGAAAACAATTATAAATTGCTTGATCTTTTGTTGTGGGTACATAATCAAGAGGACACTGATAATAGAAACAGTAGTAATGACAATGAGTCAAACATGGATGAGACGAGAATGGTTACGGACTTCAATGAGACCAACAATGACGAAACAAGTAATGATGAGACGAATTTTGATGAGTCTTATTCTGAACTGTATGATACTGGACCTTTTTGCCAATTTACTTCACCAACTGATACCGACGACGATAAAAGCAATGAACAGTCAAGTAATGCCGAGATATGTGATGAACCGAGCAATGAGTACGTTATGGATGTAGTATCCATTTTGGAACATGATTGCCACGATGAATTTGAGATTGAGTTTATGGTGAGGATTGTTGCTAAAGAGCACATCAATGCTGCTGATGTGCATAGTAAGATGGTTGAAGGGCACTCTATTGCAATCGCTGAAAATGACAAATCATACAAACGCATCATTGATCACGAACAGTTCATGAACAGTTTTGTAGATGAGAATACTAAATTTTCACTCGTGTCCAATTACATTGATCAATATAAAATCAATCAATTGAGGATGTCCGAGTTCTATCTTTTGCTACACATGATTCAATCTGATGAAATTAGAAATAATCCGAATTGGAATCATTCAGTTGATGATATGTACTATATCAGCAAGGACTTGAAGAAAAATCACGTAATGATGAACAATGTTACGTTCAATAGAGATTGCAGGGAAGCTTTGATAACCATCAAAGAATACAATGACTATCCAAAAGATTTTATGGTTCAAGGTAGATATCTAATCCGAAAAGACACAATGTTGCGCATCCGACTCTACCATGACGAGCTCAAACAAAACAATCCTTGGTTCGGAAATGATATTAATGTAATGAAAATTCGAGGAATGAAAAATGATACTATATTTGTTGAAAATCTACAAATTGAAACAAGATTGAAAGAAGAAACTCTGTATTGATGGTTGATAGTACCTGCTGGACTTAGTGTTTGTTTGGTTGTGTTTGGAGTTGCTTTGGAAAAACATTTTTGCCCACTTCATCCTCAGGCTGATTATTGTACCATAACAGATCAAGATAAACGATTGGTCAAGGTCAGATTTTGTCTCGGAGGAAAAGAAAGATTTGCTGGATTTGTCAATAGTGAAAATGAGTGCAGTGAAGAGGGATGTTCAAACCACGCACAAACAAAGGGGAAATGTACCCGGCATGCCAAAGGAGATGCAGTGAAGATGGATGCTCGAATGTAGTATACTCACATGGGAAATGTAAGAGACATGGAAAAGCAAGGAGATGCAGTGAAGATGGATGCTCGAATGTAGTATACTCAGAGGATGGGAAATGTAAGAGACATGGAAAAGCAAGGAGATGCAGTGAAGATGGATGCTCGAATATAGTAGTATCAAAGGGGAAATGTAAGAGACATGGAAAAGTAAAGTGCAGTGAAGATGGATGCTTGAGTGTTGCATATAAAAATGGGAAAATAAATGGAAAGTGTAGTGAAGTGCCGTAGATACGGATATTCAACGGTACTATCCTGGACGGATAGTTACCAATGACACCTACCTAGTACTGTTGGGAAATATTAAGATTAGAATTTTGGCAGCGATAGTAATCGTGCGTCTAATCGTCAATCGTGCGAACGCCGATATAAAAAATGAGCATGTATCCATCCAACGCATGGAATAAAAAAACTATTATAATTTCCAACCTATACTTCTATTATACGTATAAGGCACTGTTTTAAAACACCCATTCTAGAAGAGAAATGTCTAACAGTACTACGAGTACATCACCTAAGAATAAAGGCAAAGGGAACACTGGTGGTACGCCCACAAAGACCCGAATGAAAGTCGAAAGGAATGTGACGTTCACGGTCAACATTCGCCTCCATCCTGAAGAAGATAGCAAGCCGGAGGCTACACTAACGGATGAAGATTATATGGAATTTCCAGTGCTACTGGATTCCAAGAAATCGTCTAAGGACAAGACTAATCTAGTCCACATGAAGTTCAAGAAGCTCGATGAGCTCACTCACAACCCAGAAGCTTTTATCAAGCTATGGAAGGACTTAGAACTTAACAAATGGTCTAAGGAAGCACCTGATAAGGTAACCATCTTTGAGAAGATTGAGGATTTACGTCTGTGCATGACCGGAAACGCGTTGAGGAAACACGACGAAATCTATCTCCAAGTAAGAAAACACATCGTAGATGAGGCTGAGAAAACGTATCAACTTTGGCTGGAAAACAACGTCTATGATGATGATTCAGAGGCAGGAGATCGCTGGGAATCAGCTGCACACCTCTGGCCTAGTATCTTGGATCTAGGGAACGCTGACGGATCTCAGCATGGGATGAGAGACTTCACCCGACAAGAAGTAATTGACTTCCCAAGGAGCTTTAAGAACTGGCTTGATTATGATATGGTGTATCCAGTAGCTATGAAGGCTAATGAACTACGGTTCAAAACGAAGGCTGAAATGGACAAAGGACGTAAGTGGTTTGCCGATTATTATTTCCACGAGTTGGCGCAGATAGTATTCAAAGAGCCATACGATGCCTACCGTCTTCAATTGAGTTACTTGACTGGACATGCAATTAAGGCCTGGGACGTTAAGATCCGTGATTACCAGTCGCGTATGGAAACATTGTTTTCGTATTTAAAATATTTCCCTGCTGCCAGCAGAAGGAACAGTCAACCTACGGCGGATTCAATCGCTATGCGCGATAAACCAATCGACAAAGACGTCATGAGGTTAGCCATCTACAACGGACTGCCTGAGTCCTGGAAAATCGCTTATCATCAAAGTCATTCGGAAGATGTCCGAGACTTGAGAGCTGCTGAATTCAACAGCATCATGATTGCCTACGAGGACAATGACGAAGCGAGAAAGCCACGTGCTCAAGATAAGTCGCAAGGAAAGCCCAATCCTAAGGATAATAAAGGAAACAAGGGTAAGCCTAAATCATCCCATGATTCCGGAGGTGATAAGTTCTGCAAGTATTGTGAGAAGCAGGGCAGGCCTGAAGCTACGTGTAAGACACACAATGAAGATAAATCTTTCCTAAAGAGGAATCGTGAGAAGGCCAAGGCAGCGACGGATCGCGACAAGAAGTTCGCCAAACTTGAGAAACAAGTTTTGAGTCTTCAGAAAAAGCTCAAGCGTAGGCGTGGCGATAACGGTTCGATTTCGGAATCTGATGGTTCTAACGAATGACAAACCGCAGGGGGAGAGTCGGAAGAAGAACTTAACCTTCTAGATAGAAGTATTAATTTAAGTTTTAAAGTAGCCTATGAGGCAATCGATTCTGATTTATCTAGCCCCGCTAAGAAGGCTAAGGAGAGTCTTCGACTCGACCGAGGAAGGGAAACAGGACGACATCCTACGCCCATTGTCGAAGTGCAAATATGCCAAAATAAATATGGAAGGAAGGTCCTCCCAGCGAAGCTGATAGCCCTGATTGACAGCGGATCGTCTCATTCGTTGCTGATGCGAAGGTATGCGGAGCATCTTTCCCATAATTTTGTAAAGGGACAAAGTTCCTACAGTACTGGTTCAGGTCAATTAAAGACCAACGTCAAGGTAGAAGTGCATTTTATGTTACCGCAGTTCTCCACCAGTACGACCATATCCCACGATGTCAATCTCATCGAGGAGGGTCAAGATTTCGGCTATGATATGAGTATTGGAAGAGATATCTTGAAGGCTTTGAACATAGATTTGAGGTTCTCTAATGGCACAATTGTGTGGGATGAAATGGTGGTTCCCATGAAGGAATACTACGGTAATGACGATCCACGAGATCTGAAACAAGCGGAAGTATTTGCTTTACTTGCACAATCGGCGGAGCCGAAGGCGACGCATGATATGACCAAAAGAATGGTTGAGATTCAAGATGCCAGTTATGAGAAAGCTGACTTGAAAGAAGTGTGTCAGAAGGCCACCAATCTATCCGAATCAGAGCAAGCCGAGTTGTATAAGTTGTTGGTTGAGTTTGAGGAACTCTTCGACGGAACTTTAGGTAAATGGAAAACCGAGCCGGCTAAGGCAGAGTTGAAAGAAGGGGCGAAGCCTGTGTACCAGCGTCATTATCCCATTCCTAATATTAATCGTGAAGCGTTTCACAGAGAAATCGAGTGCCTCGTTGATCTAAAGATCCTGGAACCTACTGCCGAATCACAGTACGGGTCACCAGCGTTTATTGTACCTAAACCAGATCGAACAGTACGGTTCGTGACTGATTTCAAAAGAATCAATTCAATGGTGAAGAGGAAACCTTTTCCAATTCTGAGAATAGGAGAAACGTTGCAGAGCTTGCAAGGATTCACATGGGCATCTACGTTAGATCTTAGTATGGGGTATTGGACAATCGAGTTGGATCCCGAGACAAAGGATATGACGACGATTACCACTGAGTTTGGTAAGTTCCGGTACAACGTACTGCCCATGGGTTTTGTAATTTCTTCGGATGTGTTTCAGGCCAAGGTAATGGAGTTGCTTGGTCACATCGAGGGTCTACGTTGTTACTTAGACGATATCTTAGCAATGACGTGTGGGACGTTCGCTGAACATCTCCAACAACTACGGTTATGTTTCGAGAAGCTTAGGGAAGCTGGGCTTAAGGTAAATATCAAAAAGTGCAATTTCGGCGTCACTGAGGTTAAATACCTAGGCTACATTATCACCAGAGATGGAATCAAACCAGATCCCAAGAAGATCCAAGCGATAGTGGATCTGGCGCGGCCCACAACCGTCACTGATATGAAGGGGTTCCTAGGGATGGTACAATTCTATCGTGACATGTGGCAGAGATGGTCGCATACTATGTTACATCCGCTTATCGAGTCATGTAAAGTGGGTAAGGGAAAGACTCCCATCCAGTGGTCTACGGATTTAATTAAATCGTTTTAAGATGTCAAGCGTGCTATCTCTAAGGAGACACTCCTAGCATATCCGGATTGGAGTAATCATGCGTCTAATCGTCAATCGTGCGATCGCCGATATAAAAAATGAGCATGTATCCATCCAACGCATGGAATAAAAAAACTATTATAATTTCCAACCTATACTTCTATTATACGACGTATAAGGCATGAAGAGGGATGTTCGAAACTTGCAAAACAAACAAATGGGAAATGTAAAAGACATAAACATATACTAGGATAGACCAATATATCAACTTATCTTTATATAGTATCCTGAACTCAGGTTTCCAAGAACTTGTTCAAAACATCAGCAGAAGATAGTGGTTGATGAGAGAATTTGCAAAACTTTGACTTGCATTTATGAAGAAGAATGACAAATCACAAGAAATATGGTTTGTTTTGATCATGTGATAGTCCAAACTTTTTGATCGTGACTGCATCGGGGAAGCTAGTCTTAAATCTGGCTAATCTAGCAGCATTATTGGCACCATCAATTTTCACGAGGTATGACGATGTCGTCAGCAAACATTCCTTCCTCGTAGGGTTGGTATTTAGTTGCAGGAAATGGAAGTACTGGCTTGAGCAAACACGCGTGTATGGAGTTCATAGCTATCATCGTGCAACACATGTGCAACGTGGAAGAGGACGAGACGAAGACGAACGCCTTGCCAGAAGCAGAGCGTTGAATATATATGCTGTTCCAGTTAACCCTGCAAGTTCTCAACTTTGGTTAGCGGAAATATTCCTCGTCTTGTTCGAAATTCGGTTTTCGTCAATTGTTTGTTTTATTAAAATTATGAGTATTTTCTAGTCCTA
>Ga0213868_10006671_pt1 | contig 10151 bp, 6 predicted proteins | sample PICome_9_FD_160087 | JGI IMG/M metagenome (GOLD analysis project Ga0213868, IMG submission 160087) | Coastal seawater microbial communities near Pivers Island, North Carolina, United States - PICO127 | ecosystem: Environmental > Aquatic > Marine > Coastal | place: USA: North Carolina | collected...
CACTCCGCTTTACCACGATGGTCACTTCTACGTTCTTAATGGGGAGTATAAGGACAAACGAATTTCCTGTATCGAGCCGAGGAGTGGCAAAGTGCTTTGGACGGGTGCGATTGGAACACGGGCTAAAATCGAGGCCTCGCCAACCCTTGGCGATGGAAAGATTTACTTCCAGGACCACAATGGGAAGGTGTTTGTGGTAGCGGCGGATCCCAAAAAGTTTTCAATCCTTCATCAGGTTGAGTTTGGCGATCGCTCTGTGCGCGACCAACGTTGTAGTCTCGCGCTGGCAAACAACCGGGTCTTTCTCCGTAGCCAGAAGACACTGTATTGTTTTGGGGAGTAAACTGGCTGCGAGGCACTTGCTTTGGGCGGTAGGGCCATGAGCCCATATTTGGACCACAGTGTAGGGCGGTTAAAGGGCATTGATTATTAATTAGAGATAGTTTCAAGCTACAGTTAGCTCAACAATATCTCTCCGCTCTCCCCTTAATATCGCTATGGTTTTGGGACCACATGGCCCAGAGACCAAAGCACAGCGTTGCGGTAGAGTCGTTGGACGTTGGGATCTTCAAAGCTCTTACGGGCCCCGATGGTGGTTACGAGAGCACGGCGATTAGGGTTACTCTCGATCGTCCAAACTATCGGGTGGGGGCTGCCAATGATACGTCGTTGGTCTTCAGCTGAGAGGACCATAGCGTGGTTGTGTCCACCGACTTTTTTGAAGCTAGCGCGTTGGCGACCTCTGAGAGCTTGCCCTACCATGAGAGGTTTGCACTCGATGTCTAGGGGGCTGACCGCGTAGTGAAAATCGGGGGTCCAGAAGCGGGGATCAATACCTGTCATGACGGGGTGCTTTGCCGACATGACATAGTTGACTTGGCTAGATTCGTGACCGTGGTGGCCGCGGTAGGGCGTTCCAAGGTGACGAGTTGGGAACTCTCGGTTTTCACCTGCTAACTTGGAATTCTCGGGAAAATCAAAAAGATGGGTAGTTGTGCGAACGGCTATGAAGGGTTTGTGAGTAAGATGCTGATCAAGTGCTTTGTATTGGGATTCTTCGAGATTCACAAAACGAAGCGAGAGAATGAGTAGATCGGCCTTGGGTAGGTGCTTGGAGAGATCTGGGAAGCGGTGAGGATTTTCACTGCGGTCTATTTCAAGATGAGTGATCTTGAGTTGGTGATCTTTTTCTAGCTTTTTTCCTAGTTCGCTCAGCGAGGAACGCGTTCCGTATTCGGGTTCACCGGTGAGAATGAGCACGTGCTTGTTAGCTTTATTAGAAGATGATAAGTTGTTGGGCTTATCGACGATCATGGTTCCGTGCATGATGCGCCAGTGTCCGGGCACGGTGCAGAGAAAGGGATAGGAACCGGGCTTCTTGGGAGTGATAAAGCGAAGCACTACCTTCTGATGGGGTTTTGCCATCGGTGTGGCATGTAAAACTTCGGGCAGATCTGGAATCCAATCACGCTCTATCGCTTTTGGGTCGGCAAGGATCTTGTCAACGCTACGCCCAACTTTTTCCAGCGAATTGGGAGCGCAAAGGACGAGGTTGTGCTGAATGACGTCTGGGTTATTTAAACGGAGTTCAACTGGAGTATTTGCGGGGACTCGGATTGAATTTTGATCGAAACGAAGTTGATCGGGAACAGTGGCGACCTCTACCGGCACCAATTGAAGGGAGCGAATTTGAGCAACAGTATCGTGAGCTTTGCGGATGGTGGAGATTATAGTGAGGAGCTTGGAAACGAGCTCGAAAGAAGCAGAGCCACGCTTTCCCACAGGTGTTGACTTGAGGATGGGAAGCTGAGTGTCTAACAGAGCAGCAGCAGCTTCGGCGGGCCAGGTCTCCTCGGGGCGCGTCAGAATTGCCTCGACTGCCGATGAAGTGAGATCTGGATTTGCGACATGTTTGGCAAGGGCATCGAAGATCTTAGTATCATTTCCAGGGATATGGCCGAGGGAGAAGAGGGCGGCATCTTGCACGGCCCCAGACAAAGAAAGGGCTTTTTGAGCTGGTTCAAGATAGGAGAGTTTGAGTTCGGGCGAATCGATCCTCGCGATGGATCGAAGGGCATCTGGATCGAGAGGGATAGAAGTGAGGTGACCGGATCGAAGCTGTCCAGCAAAAGCGGCTTGCCGGATGTTGGAGTTCTTCAATTTTAATAAGGGGTCGAGTAGACCGCTGGAGGAGACTTGGGTGGAGTCGAGGACTGTGAGCCAATCGTCGAGGGCGGGGCGTTCTTCTCGTTCGAGCTGTTCAATAATTTCTATCAATGTCTGTTCCTTTGTTTTGGAACCTTGCTCGGCAAGGTGGTTCAGGGCCTTGATCCGAAGCTCGGGATCTAGTTTGGGGCGGTGAATGAGAGCGCTGAGGACGCTTTTGCTGAGTGGAAGGGCTGTGAGTTTCTCTGGCGGGATCGCCATAGGATGATTTTGGAGAGCGGGGGCCAGGGCCTTCCGAGCATTGGTAGTCGCAAATTTAAGGTATTTGTCTTGGGGATGTTCGCTTACCTGTTCGATCACTGCGACCGCGATAGAGGGGTCAGCCCAGGTGGAAGAGACAACGGTTTCAAGGCGAACCTTGGGATGCTCGTCGTTTGCTAGCCGGAGGAAATGGTTGTGAGCGCCAGGAAGATCTTCAGACCATTGACGGAGAAGGTGCGCGGCGGCCGCCCGGGCGTGATAATCGCGGTGAGTGGACACTTGTTGGAAGAGCTCGGTATTGATCCAACCTCGCTGTTGATGAAGCCATAGCGCTTCAGTGAGATGGTGAGCATGGTTCACATCCGACGGGTCGAGCGAGCTTAGCCATTTTTTGAGAGCTGGCAGTAGGGTTTTGTCCGGTAGATTCCAAAGGGCGCGTCGAGCACGGTAGCGGTTGCGGTCTTCGTAGGCTTTGAGCAAATCAAGCAGTTCTTCGACACTGGCACCTACGATCTTGGCTGGTGCATCCAGCGGGCGATCTTTCCAGGTAACCCGCCAGATACGGCCTTTACTCGAGTCCCGTCTTTCGTCGCGGAGGGAATACTGCATATGTCCGAGGACGGGATTATACCAGTCGGCTACGTATAAAGCGCCATCGGGACCCAGCTGAAGATCGACTGGGATGCAAGCTTTGTTGTGCGCTTCAAAGACCTTACCGAGACGTTTGTGATCGTAGGTTGTGCCGTTCTCGGTCCAATCGTGAAGAAGAACGCCCTGAAAATTTTTGTATTGGTTGGTAAATACTTTTCCCTGGAACTCGTCGGGCCAGTGCCTACTCGAGATGAACTCCTGACCACAGTTACGAGTATCGGAGTTTCCGTAATTGGCATTTGCGACATTGCCGGACTCGGGTTGGTTAATTAGCGAGGCGTTATTATGACGAGCGACATAGAGATGTTCTCCCCATCGATTGATAGCATATCCCCAAGGATTTCCTCCGGGAGGGAGGCGGGAAACGATCTCTAGGCGATGGGTTCGCGGGTCAAAGCGATAGATAGCATTGTCCTTACTGCGGCGAGGTCCATAGATGGTCTCCACTTGAGTATGATGAAACACGCTCTCTTGCATGTAGAGTCCTCCACCTGGACCCCAGACAAAGTTATGGATAGCGTGGTGGCAATCTTCGCTACCAAAGCCGTGCAAGAGGATGGTCTCTTGATCGGCCTTGCCGTCATTGTCGGTATCTCGGAGGAAAACAAGATTAGGTTCCTGTGAAAGAAAGATCCCATCCTCACCAAACTCGAAGCCAAGTGGGAGGTAAAGATTTTCGGCAAAGATGGTGCGTTTGTCGGCTTTACCGTCCTGATCTGTATCTTCAAGAATAAGAATCTGGTCGTTGGTTTTGACGCCGGGAAGCGCGTGTGGATAGGAAGGCATGGTCGCGACCCAAAGACGCCCAGCGGCATCAAATTTGATAGCTACTGGATTTCGAAGCTCCGGAAATTCTTCTTCGGAGGCGAAGAGTTCGACCTGAAACCCCTCGGCAATCTCGAACTTGGCTCGTTCTTTTATGGGCGAAAGTGCAGGAGATGTACCTCCTCTTTTGCCTGGGCGACTTGTAGGGATCTTGATAGTGGAAGAATCATCGATCTCAGGGGGAAGCTTATCGCCGCGTGCGGCGCTCCAGATCCGCTGATCACGAAGACTGGTCATCTGGAGAAGTTTGTTGCGCTCGAGAGGAAAGTTTACTGTGCCGTATGGGTTTTTACGATCACCGTGAATATAGAAGCTATTTACGGTTCGATACCAATCAAAGAAAGTATCATTTTTTTCCAACACCTCGGTTCGAATCGCTTTAAGAGGCGCTCCATCAGGTAGAGGCGCGAAGAGCTTATCCGAGAGAATAGTAGGAGCCAATTTTGAGTAACCTTCTGCTGTGAGGTGGATGCCATTGATCGTGTACTTTTTTTCCTCATCTTGTTGATAAATTGCTCTAGAGGCGGAGTAAAGATCGATGCAGGGGATTCCAAGTGAGTCCGCAACACGCTGCATCGTATTCGTGTAGAGTAAAAGCAGGCGATTTCTTTTGGGGGTATCTGGGACAGTGTTGCCCTCGCAGGCGAGAGGAGAGTAAAGGACGATCTTAGGATTAGATTCTCCATTGTAATTCCTGCTCTGTGTCCGCCTAAGAAAACTTGCAAGATTGGCTTCGAACTGAGCAATCCCTTCCTCTTCACGATAATCCCAGGTTTCATTGAAGCCATAACAAACCAGGATGACATCAGCTTTTACTTCGGAGAGATAGTGATGAACATCGCCAAAATCTTTGGGTCGAGGGCGCAAGCTAACGGTATCGGCTGACCAGGCAAGGTTGCGAACGACAAGGTTGTGCTCCGGGTAGCGCGCATGCAATTGACTTTCGATCTCACCGAAGTACTGCATTCGCTCGGCGAAAGTGTTGCCGATCCAGACAACATGATCACCCTCTTGGAGTTCGAGTGAGGTAGCGTCAGTGGTGCTTGCCGAGAAGAAAGCAAAAAGAATGACTGCAAGCGCCGCTAATAGGCTGGTTCGAGGAGAGGGCGGCGGGGTCATATCAGTTGGGGGCGGAAGAGTTAACCTATCCAGATTTACTGGCTTCTGCAACCGAAGACTCCGCCCGATTTGTAATCCTGACCACTGGGAATTTCCTTTTGGCGGGAAAGGGTTGAAGTCGTCTTTAGTGATTCTCTGCGCCTCTTACTGGTAAATCCCCCAGAGCTTCAGCCCTGTTCGCTTAATCATAGAACAAAAATTTCGAAGTTATAAAAAACTTGGCAAATTAGACCTGATATCAAAAATCATATCATTACCAAAATAGTGATTCCCTATTGTCGATCAGGTCAAAGGGAACTCAGTTTTTCTCACATTCAGAAGCCCCCGCCTCTAATCAGTAATGGCTGACCTCAAAGACGTTCCTTGCTACATTCCAATTTCTCGCTCTCGAGTGAAAGATGCTCTTATCGCTATGGATATTGTCGATAAGGATTTGGAAAAAGAGTTGAAACAAGTGTCGCAGATGTTGGAGGCGCTCTGGCATCACAACTTTCAAACCACTCAAGAAAAACTTAAGTCGATCTACGAGCATCTTGATCCTTTTGAACATCCACACGGAGCCTTGCCGCGTGTCGAACAATTTTTGAAGATCTTTGATGGGGTTTTGAAAGACGGGAATTGGTTGCCAATCACAGACGAAGAACTAAAAGAGGCAATACAGGGGGAAGATGTTTTTCCTATCAGCCTTGATGTGAGATTCGACGAATTTTTAGAAATGCGGCTCTATAAGCTTGGCGTAATGCCGTTCACTACTTTTCGAAAAGCCTTTTTTGGTCTCAAAAAGATCCCTATTGAGGGAATCGCATATGACCGGGTGCTCCAGGTCATTCAATATAAAGAGGAGGAATGGTTTAAGGCTAATAAGAGGATGAAGAACTTCCCAGGGAAGGATGCGCGTGGCTTGCATATGCATTTATTCAAGAGTGTGCCTAAGCTAGATTTGGAGACTATTTTTCCTAATACAACGCCGAATATGCGGGGTATTGATCGTCTGAAAATTTTAGCTCCTGCGCTTGCTGGTATTGTCACGATTGCTGCAAAATTTGGTCCGATTCTTTTTGGAGACACTCCGGGAGACACCAATCTCAGTTTAATATTTGGAGCGTTAGCAGGATTGTTTACCTACATGTTGCGATCGTATTTGGCTTTTCGGAAAACCAAAGAATCCTACTTAGCTCAAGTTTCGAAAGACCTCTACTTCAAAGGCCAGGCTAACAACAGCGCCGTCATAAATCTTGTGACTGATTTATCGGAAGAGCAGGAGGTAAAAGAGGCCATCTTAGCCTATTTTTTCCTCTTAGTCGAAGCCGACCATGGGCACACCATCGAATCTCTCGACGATCGGGTTGAAAAGTGGATCTCAGACACCTTTGGAATCAAAGTAGACTTTGAAGTGCAAGACGCACTGGGGAAGTTGAGGGAACTTGGTCTTCTAAAGGAAATCGACGGCCTAATGGGTGTCGTCCCTCCGAAGCAGGCCCTTAAGATTCTCGATCGAATATGGGACGAGATCTACAATTTTGGAGAATGAATCTTTTCACTATCCTATCTGCAGGATTTTCAAAAAAAGTTGCTAATTCCTTATCAGTCTACAGCGCGAGGTTTTGCCAGGTGGAAAAGCTGAAGAGGGGGAAGCTTTCAGTAACTATCTACAGCTTTCGTGCAGCCTATGGCTAGGATCGCCTCAACTTTTACAGGGACTTCGCAGGTGTTTACCCTTCGCCATCTCCGTCGTCGACGGAACCTACACCGAATACAGACCGCTTGATGAAGGCCGCGTTTAGCGCGAGAGTTCCTATGATCCAAAAGACTGACATGCCCAGATATTTTGCTGCGCCAGCTGTCGGTTTGAACCAACCTTTTGAGTACCCAAGGGCGACGAAGGCCGCAAAGAGCACACCAAAAATAATGGATCCGACCGGACCCATCGCTTTGTATGCAAAGATGAGGAGGGAGATCCAGGCGGCGAGCACTACTAGGGCGAAGAATATTGTGCCCATTGGTAATGGGTTCCAAGTTTCAACCGAGCTGATAGCTCGAACAGCAGAAGGCCCGAAAGGATTGTAGGTCACAAGGACTAGAAGAAGGGCAATCGCCGTCCTAATCCCAAATGCTTTCCAAGTAAATTGTCGTCTAAGTGCCATAATATTTCTCGTGTAAAACTAATATAAATAATCAACCCAAATTGATTCCTCAAGGCTTTAATTTGGGATGCGCTAGGAAAAAGAAGTTGGCACAGGGACCCTTATGTGGAGGACCGTATAATTTTTCTTTAAAATAAAAACGCCGCCCATTTTTGGACGGCATTTTTGAAATAGAGGTGTATAAAAAGTTTCCTTTTTAGAAAAGATACTTACTTCTCCTTTTTCTTTTTCTTTTGTAGTTTTGCAAAGAGGGCTTTGGGATCAGCGTCTCCTTTCTTTTTGCACTTGCCACAGCACACTGCGATGCTGATTTTTGATTCCTTTCCAGCGCTTTTGCCACTGAATGCACATTTCCCGTCAGCTGCCTTAGCAACCTTGGCTGCATATGCCGTAGGATCTTTTTCGAATTTTGCAACGCACTTGCCACAACAGAATTTAGCAACAAGTTCTACACTCTTTGAGCCGTCAGCAGCTTTACCGCTGATTGGGCACTTGTCATTAACTGCGTCAGCAGCATTCGCTGATCCTATTGAAATTGAAACTAAACCGATGAGGGTAATGGCGGACTTAATTAGTGATTTCATACAGGTCTGGCATATCGTGACTGATGTTCTGAGTCAAATGACTTTTTCGAAAGAGTCTGAAGGGATACAGTAATTGTTGGGAGTTTTCTTGTGGCGGAAAAGGATTGAAGTGGCATTTGGAATAGAGCTGACCGGGGCGAAAGAGGGCGGTGATCAACCGCTAGCAAAGGCATATGCAAAGAAAGGACCTACTTCGGAGTTGCCTCACCATGAGGGTAACGGTAGTCGGCTTGATCGTTAGCCGTGACCTGCTCGGTCGTTCCTGTATCGGTAGTATGGAGGAAAAGTTTTCGACCAGCGTGGTAGACAACCGCCGATTGGTCACGGGTCCAGCGTGGGTAGGCAAACCAGATTTTTTTTTCGTCCTCGTTAGCGAAGGGTTTGAAGTTTGTCATCGCAGCCTGACTTGGGTTGAAATCGGCAAGATAAAGAATACGTCCAGCAACGGACTTTTTAAATCCCTTCTGATATTCGAAACAGACTCGCTTTTCATCCACGGAAAGACTGATGCGAGCTAGGATTCCTTCTTTGTCGAGGTCACACTGGATCCGTTCATACTTCGGTATGCCGTCAAGGTTAGGAGACATCAGGTAGTAGCCTGGGCCTTGTTTTGGCGGATTTGCTCGGACGAGGATACGGCCATCTTTGAGACAGCTGAAGGCCCAAGTATTGAATTCCTTCGGAGTAAGCGCGATTTCCTCGCCGGGCTTTGCGCCAATTTTACTGGCGAATACCCGATAGCGTTGACTGCCGGGAGTGCGACGATTCCAGATTGGGGTGTTGGTCCCGTCGCGGGTCCATGTCTGGTTGAAGTCGGTATGAGTTCCGTCAGTGAGTTGGTGAAACTCAGTTCCGTCGACATTAATGATACAGATAGCCGTCTTCCAATTGCTGACCTCTTTTGCGTTCACAAGGCGCCGAAAGAAGACAAGCTTGTTACCGGTCTTCGACCAGGATGGTTTGAAATCCCAGTGACCTTGAGTGATTGGTTTAACTTCGGGAGCGCCAAGGATATTTACGTGGATCTCGCCGTCTTTATAATAGGCCGCGCGATGGTTCTTCTCGGCACCTTTTGCATCATCGAACAGATGGCCCCCGATGAGGAGCGCCGAGGCCCCTGTGAGGGCTTGAAGAGTGAAACGGAGGGTCATTGACTGAGATCATAGTTTATTGATAAACAGAGTAAATACTACTCCTTAGACGTCATTTAAAATGCCAAAGTGAACTGCCTTGAGAAATTAAAATCCGAGTAGGCTTTTGTAATAAACAGACGTGATCGTATATTTTTCTTTGTTCAGGTATTCTAAAGGCCGGCTTTGGGCCACTGAAAGTTCAGAGGAAAGGTTGAAGTCCCATTTAGACTGGAGCTGATGGGAAGGAAGGGGGTTTTTGTTTACCGTATCCTAAAATCAGAGATTGTGCTTTTTTAAAAAGGGCACGAGTTCCTCGACGCCAAAGTCGGCTAGTTTGAGATCGCCGACGGTCATGGAGGGGGCAGACGTTGTCCCGAATATTTCGCTCATGCGTTCAAAGTCTGCCCGGTTAGCGGTGACGTCGATGCATTCGTATTTATAGTCGTTTTTCTTGAGGTAGGCTTCAACGTCGATGCACCAGGGGCATCCAGGTTTGATGTAAATGGTCATGATAGTGGATGGAAGGAAGAATGATTGGAGTGATGAGTTGATTAGGAGAAGGGAAGAGGGCTGTTGAGAGTTCGCAGAATTGGATCAGGATCAAGAATTACTTGGATGATATTGGTAGAAAAAAAGAGTGCGGTTTAATTATCCGGATTAAAAATAAATTTCTGATCAACGGGAACCCCGTCTAGGTTTAGGATGGTTCCGTCCGGCCAAAAGATTTCTACTTTTACGGGTTGATCGTATGATCCTAAACCAAAGTGCAAAGTGAGTTCGTTTTGATTCCCTTGACCAGTTCCTGATTCGACCTGACGACTTAATATTTTTCCATTATTCAATTTTAATCGAACTTGAGCGCCAACAGCGAAACGGTTTACTGTTTTCTTTTTGCATTCGAGTTTGATCCTGAGCCAGTGATTCTCCTTCTTCCCGCTATTAACAAAAAAACGACCAGCGGCCATGAGGTCAAGATCACCATCATTATCAAAGTCAGCCCATGCGGCCTGGTAAGTGGCGCCTAAGCCTTCAAGTTTAGTTGCTGCATTTGCATTTGAGAACTTGAATTGTCCTTCGTTACGAAAGAGGACTGGATTATTTTTACGACCAAAAGATGCGACTCCGTATACGGTAGTGAAGAAGAGATCGAGGTTTCCGTCATTGTCATAATCCGCTGCTGAGGGACTTGAGTATGATTCCTGATAAAAAATACCACCCTGTCCTTTGTTTTTGAATTTGAATTTTCCCTCTTTGCCGGTGTTACGTAG
>Ga0213868_10006672_pt1 | contig 10151 bp, 7 predicted proteins | sample PICome_9_FD_160087 | JGI IMG/M metagenome (GOLD analysis project Ga0213868, IMG submission 160087) | Coastal seawater microbial communities near Pivers Island, North Carolina, United States - PICO127 | ecosystem: Environmental > Aquatic > Marine > Coastal | place: USA: North Carolina | collected...
CCTCGAGGCGGAGAACCTCCGCGCCGAGCGGAGCGTGCTGCGCCACGCCGCCGAGCTGGGAACGGAGCTTGGGTCCGCGCTTCACGGGCTCTCCGAGGCCGAGGACAGCGCGCTCGACCTGCTGCGCCGGGCGGAGCGCACCGTGACCGACTGGTCGAGCCGGGTGACCGACCTCGAGGAGCCCGCGGCGGGCTTCCGGGAGGCGTCTCTTCAGCTCGAGGAGGCGTGCCGTTCCCTGGGCGGCTTCCTCGACGGAGTAGACGCCGACCCCGCGCGCCTGCAGCACGTCGAGGATCGCCTGGGCCTGCTGGAGCGGCTGGAGCGCAAGTACGGCACCGACGTGGCGGGCCTCGAAGAGCGGCTGCAGTCCCTGCGGGACGAGCTGGACCTCATGGCGAACGGGTCGGTGGATCGCGAGGCCCTGGAGGTCGAGGTCGCTGCAGCCCGCGGGAGCCTGGCCGAGTCCTCGAGGCGATTGACGGCGGCGCGCGGCGCCCTCGGCGCCAAGCTTCAAGAGTCCGTCGAGGGCGGGCTCGGCGAGCTCGGCCTCGAGCGCGCGCGCTTCTCCATGGCGCTCGTTCCCCATGTCGCCGAAGCGGACGCTGACCCCGAGACGGATCGCCGCCGGTTCGGCGTCAGCGGCGCTGAGGCCGTGGAGCTCCTCCTCGCGGCGAATCCGGGCGAGGATCCGCAGCCCCTGCGCGCGGTCGCGTCCGGCGGCGAGGCGGCCAGGATCTTCCTCGCGCTCCGCGGCGCGCTGGCCGTCCGGCGCTCGACGCCGACGCTGATCTTCGACGAGGTGGACGCTGGTGTCGGGGGACGGCTCGGCCCGAAGGTCGCCGGCAACCTCGAGCGGCTCGGAGAGCACCACCAGGTCCTCTGCGTGACGCACCTGCCGGCGATCGCCGCGCGCGCGACCCGGCACCTCCAGGTCTCCAAGGAGGTGGACGGGGGCCGGACGCGGACGCGGATCCAGTGGCTCTCTGGCGAGGGCCGCGTGGCCGAGATTGCGGACATGATTGCCGGTGGGGCCGCAGAGCCCACGGCGCTCGCCGAGGCGCAGCGTCTTCTCGCGGACTGAGCTCCCTCAGGCTGAAGTCCGGCGGCTGGACACCCCGCAGTTGGAAGCGTCGCAGGCGGGACCTGCGGCTTCCAGGGGTTGCGAACCGGTCTGCCCAGGTGGAGCCGGCGCGGAGCCGGCGTGGAACTGGGGTTCTGTGGACCTCGCGCCCCCGAGGCCTGACCCCTGCGGCTAGGCTCTCGCGCTTGCCCCATGGTCATCGCCCGCCCTCTCCGACTCCAGCCGCATGCTGTCCCCAAGGTCTGGGGTGGCAGCGCGCTGCGCGACGTCCTCTGCGCAGAGGATGTGGCGGAGTCTGCGTGGCCCGAGTCCGAACCGGTGGGCGAGGTGCTCCTGGTCAGTGACCAGGACCGTCACGCCTCGGTGATCTCCTGCGGTCCGTTCGCGGGGCGCTCGCTCCGCGGGCTCATGCTCTCCGAGCGAGAGGCGCTGATGGGAGCGGTCACGCTCGATGGCGACGAGCAGTTCCCCCTCGTGCTGAAGCTCGTGGAGGCGCGCACCAACCTGTCGCTCCAGGTCCATCCGGACGAGACCGCCGCTCGCAAGTTGGGCGTGCAGCCCAAGAGCGAGTGCTGGTACCTGCTCGACGCTGATCCTGGAGCGGAGGTCTTCCTCGGCCTCGGCGACGGGGTGGACGCGACGTCCTTCGCCGTCGGCGCCTCAACGCCGGACGTGGTCGATCTCCTCGGCCGATATCCGATCCGAGCGGGAGACGGCGTCGACGTCTCACCCGGGGTGGTGCACGGGATGGGGGCCGGGCTGGTCCTGGCCGAGGTGCAGCTGAACTCGACCACCACCTACAGGATCTACGACTGGGATCGGGTCGGCCTCGACGGGCGTCCCCGGGAGACGCACCTGGACGAGGCCCTGCGCTCGATCGACTTCGGCGCGGCCCCACAGCCCCCGGGGCCGCTGAAGTTCCAGGGCTCAGGGGGAGCCGATTCGGTCAATCAGATCGCCCCCCTGCGCAGGGGCGAGCGCTTCGAAGTGGACATTCTGGACGTTCACGATCCGGAAGAGATGGCATCGGAGGGACGCCCGACGGCGATCCTCGTACTCTCTGGGTCGGGTCGCCTGGACGTCGACGGAGTCGACGACGAGGCGTTTCCCCTCACACGTGGGGGCACATGGGTGCTCCCTGCAGACCTTCCCAACGCGCGCATCGTCGACGCGGACGGGGAGCTACGGGTCCTCCGGGCCCGACCGACCATCAGGAACTGACCGCCGTGAGGCAGGACAGCTAGACATGAGAAGAGCGAGAAGAGCCCGACGTGGTTCGGGCGGCAGCGGTGCCAGAAGCGGCAGCGGCGCCAGAGGCGGCAGAGGCACCAGAAGCGCCAGGGGCGGACGGCCGCGCCTGAAGCAGGTCGGCGGCAAGCGACTCCCCGCTCGATCGTCCTCGGCGCGGGACGCGAAGCGCGACGCCGAGATGGTGCGCCTGAACAAGTTCCTCGCGGACAACGGGGTCGCCTCCCGTCGTCGAAGCGATGAGCTGATCCTCGGCGGCAAGGTGCTCGTGGATGGAGACATCGTCACCGAGCTCGGCACCAAGATCGACCCCCGCACCCAGGAGGTCGACGTCGACGGGGTCATCCTCAAGTCCGACCCTCGCGAGCGCCGCTACTACATCCTTCACAAGCCGGCCGGCGTGGTCTGCACCAGCGAGATCCGGGAGACCAAGCCGCGCGCCATCGACCTGATCACGGATCCGAAGAAGGGCCGCATCTTCACGGTGGGCCGCCTCGACGAGGAGTCGAAGGGGCTGCTGCTGCTCACCAGCGACGGTGAGTTCGCGGAGCGCATCGCGCACCCGCGCTTCGGTGTCCCCAAGACCTACCTCGTGCGTATCCCGGGGCAGATCACAGACGATGCCGTCCAGAAGATCCGCGAGGGCGTCTACCTCGCCGAGGGACGCACCGCGGGCGCCCGGGTGATCGTGAAGCGGCGGACCGCGAAAGGCTCCACCCTGGAGGTCACGATCCAGGAGGGGCGCAACCGAGAGGTGCGCCGCATCTTCGTGCGCGTCGGCTACAAGGTGACGTCGCTCACCCGGACCCAGATCGGACCCCTTGGCATCCGGGGCCTGCGCGAGGGCAAATGGCGCGCCCTCAGCCGCGAGGAGGTGGAGGCGCTCCTCGCGGAGCACGAGTCGCTGGAGGCCGGCGGGGCTCCGGAGGGGCTGCCCAGGACACCTGTGCGCCGCTCTTCGGGCGGCGCTGGTTTCGACCGTGGCTCGGGCGGGGGCTCAGGCGGGGGCTCTCGGCGCGGCTCTTCGGGCGGATCCACGCGCGGCGGCGGCTCCGCTCGTGGCGCGCGCTCCTCCCGGGGGGCGCGTGGAAGCGGCGGCAGCGCTCGCGGCTCACGCCGCCGCGGCGGTCGACGGCGCCGTTGAGAACCAGAACATCCATGACGAAGACTCTCCCCACCTACTGCGGCGCAACCGTGCACGAGCGAAGGCTCGACAACGGGATGCGCGTTCTGATCGCCGAGCGTCACCTCGACCCCGTCGTGGCGGTCATGGTCTGGTACGGCGTGGGGGCGCGGCACGAGACCGGTCCTGAGGCGGGCGTGAGCCACTTCCTCGAGCACATGATGTTCAAGGGCACGGAGGCGCACGGCAAGGGCGCCATCGACCTGGAGACCACGGTGTTGGGTGGGAGCAACAACGCCTTCACGACCCCGGACCACACCGCCTACTGGTTCGAGTTCGCCTCGGACCGTTGGGAGCGAGCGCTCGACCTCGAGGCCGATCGGATGCAGGGCCTGCTCCTCGATCCGGAGGAGTTCGCGGCGGAGAAGAAGGTCGTCCTGGAGGAGCTCTCCATGGGACTCGACGACCCCTGGCGCTCACTGAGTCGAAAGGTCTCGGAGGCGCTCTTCGGCGAGCACCCCTACGCCCGGCCCGTCATCGGGTATCGGGAGACCCTTGAGCCCATGACGGCCGACGACATGCGGGCGTACTACCTGCGTCACTATCGGCCTGGCAACGCGACGCTGGTGGTCGCTGGCGACGTCGAGCCGGAGGCGGCCCTGGCTGCCGTCGCGGCCCGCTTCGGCGCGATCGAGGACCAAGCCGCAGACGAGGCAGTTGGCGAAGGGCGGCCCGACCCCGCGCTCGAGGTCGAGCTGGACGGCGAGGTGAGGATCGAGACCACGTGGGACGACAACGCGTCGCGCATGATCGTGGCCTATCCGGGCGGGCCCTTCGGTTCCGACGTGGACTTCACCATGGACGTCGTGGTCTCCGTGCTCACGAGCGGGAAGCTCTCTCGGCTCTACCGCCGGCTCGTGATCGACGAGGGGCTCGCCACCAGCGTGTCCGCCAACAACGATGCGCGCGCCCGCGGCGGCGGCTTCTGGATCTATGCCGAGGCGGTCCATGGCGCCGACACGGAGCAGCTCGAGGCGGCGATCCATGAGGAGGTGGCGCGCCTCTGCGTGGAGCTCGTCGCAGAAGGCGAGATGACCCGCGCCCAGAAGCTCCTGGCTGCGAGCGAGGCCTTTGATTCGGAGACCGTGACGGACGTGGCCGAGACCCTGGGAGAGTACGCGACGGACCTCCGCTGGCAGGACGCCCTCGAGGTCGAGGCGCGGCGTGCATCGGTGAACGCCAGCTCGCTCATGGCCACCTGCGAGCGCCTCCTGCGCCCTGATCGGCGAGTGGTCGCCTGGTCCCGGCCGGCGCCGGCGGAGGTGACCGCATGAGCGCTCAATCCAAGGCAGACGCCCCCAGGATCGAAGTGGAGAGGGAGCGGTTCGTCCTCGCCTGCGGGGCGGTGCTCCTCGTCCATCGTCGGCCGTCCTCGGCGGTGACAGCGGTGCGCGTCCATGTGCGGGGCGGTCCGGGGCTCGACCCGGCAGGCAAGGAGGGGGTGGTTCACCTCACCGGAGCCTTCGCGGATCAGGGCACGTCCGCGCGCACTGACCAGGACATTGCGGCGCTGCTTGAGCCCGAGGGCGGTGGCGTCAGCGGAGATGCCATGGGCCTCTCTGGAGCCGTGGCCGGGACGGCGTGGCGAGTCCTGATGGAGGTGCTGGGTGAGCTCGTCACGGACGCGGCTTACCCCGACGCCATGATCGAGCGACAGCTCCAGCGGATGAAGACGCGCCTCGAGGTGGAGGCGGATGACCCGCGGGCCCAGGGGGGGATCCTGTTCAAGCGCCTGGTGTACGGCGACCAGCACTTCCTGGGCCGCAACACCTACGGCGACTTCGAGTCGGTCTCGCGCATCACGGCCGCGGACCTCCGCGCTCACCGCGCGGCGAACTGGTGCGGCTCGCGGCTGGTGATCGCGGTCGTCGGCGACGTCGACCCGGACCAGGTCCGCGACCACGCGGAGCGGGCGTTTGGAGCCGTGCCCGTGGGGGCACCCCACGAGCGGACCAAGCCGTCATTCCCGCCCATCGAGCGCCGCACTGCGGCCTTCGAGCGTGACCGGCAGCAGGTTCACGTGCACCTGGGCCACCTCGGGATCGAGCGTGCGCACCCTGACTACGTGCCGCTGGCAGTCATGGATCACGTGCTCGGGACCGGGCCGGGGTTCACGAACCGAATCACACGGATCCTGCGGGACGAGCTTGGCCTCGCCTACACCGTGCATGCTGACATTCACGGGACCGCCGGAAAGCTGCCGGGCATGTTCCGCGCCTACATCGGAACGAGCCCGGAGCACGTGCACACGGCCCTGGACGGCTTCGCCACGGAGATGCGGCGCATCGGCCAAGAGCCCGTGCCCGAGGAGGAACTCTCGGTGGCCAAGAGCTACCTCGTGGGGTCCTTTGCCATGGGCTTCGAGCGCGCAGCGCGCCGCGCCCAGTACCTCGTGAGCGCCGAGATTCACGGCTTCCCGTCCGATCATCTGGAGCGCCTCCCCGCGGAGTTCGCTGCGGTCAACGTCGAGGATGTGCTGCGCGTGGCCGCCGAGCACCTCCACCCGGACGCCTGCGCCATCGCGGTCTCCGGCCCGGCTGTCGCACTCTAGGTCACGCCCATAGCCTCCAGGCCTCCCCGGGTCGGCGAGTCTGCTAGCCGGGGACTATCTTGTTCTCTCCGCCGTCCCCTCCCCCCTCCCGGCCTCCGTCATGCGCAACTCCCTCCTTCTCGCCCTCGCCCTCAGCTCAAGCGCCGCGGCCCAGGTCGCCACCGAGGACTTCGAGGTCACCAACACGGACGATTGGGGCGTTGAGTTCAACCCCGCTCTGGTGGGCGTCCACATGACCACGGGCGGGAACCCCGGTGGCCGGATCGAGGTGACGGTGCAGAACTCTGCGTCCCAGCTGCCGGCGGCCATGGTGGTGCCGGGGGCGGTGAACCAGCCCTGGAAGGGCGACTTCCGCGGGCTGGGCGTAACGTCGTTCACCTTCGATCGTCAGGTGGAGGTGGGCTCCTCCAACTTCGGCACCCGCCCGTTCCTTGTGATCGCGAACGACGGTGGGACCCGGACGGACTTCGCTGACGATGCCTGGGCCTTCGTGTACACCGGCGACCTCTTCCAGTTCGGCTCCTCGCCGTGGACGACCGTCTCGACTCCCATTCCGAGCTCTTCGACCACCACGCCCGCTGGCTGGGACCTCGCTGCGCTGCCTGGCAGTCCCCTGGGCGGCCTCTCCGGAGACGCCCTTTGGAACGCGATCATCCAGGACGTGGATTACATTGGCATCGCCATGGACCGGCCCTTTGGCGGCGCGTTCTGGTTCGGCAACCACATCATCAGCTTCGACAACTTCATCCTCGACGGGGTGGGGTCGATCGGGACCCGGTACTGCAGCCCCGGCTCCGCGAACTCCACCGGCGCGCCGAGCAGCGTCGAGGTCACGGGGAGCGCCTCGGTCTCGCAGAACAACCTCGCTCTCGTCGCCGGTGACCTCCCCCTGAACGCCTTTGGGTTCTTCCTGACGAGCCAGGCCCAGGGCTTCGTCGCCAACCCTGGAGGGAGCCAGGGCAACCTCTGCCTCGGCGGCTCCATCGGTCGCTACGTGGGCCCGGGGCAGATCCTGAGCTCCGGGGCGGTGGGAGCCTTCACCCTGGCGCTCGACCTGACTCAGACCCCGACTCCTACGGGCCTTGTGGCCATCGCGGCGGGAGAGACCTGGAACTTCCAGGCCTGGCACCGGGACGCCGTCGGCGGCGTCGCGACCTCCAACTTCACGGACGGGATCTCGGTCCAGTTCCAGTGAGCCGCTGACCGCCAGGGCTCGCCCCTGGCCGGAACGAGCCTCGGACGCCGTCTGCTCCCCATGGGGCGGCGGCGTCCGTCTCGTTGGAGCGTGAGCCGCGCCTCAAGCGCCCCGCCGCCTGGGGGTGAGCGGCGAGGCGCCAGGGGGAAGAACTCAGGGGAGAGGCCCTGAGAGAGCGACCCGTCGCTCAAGGGGCGGCCTCGCTTCAGAGTCGTCGGCGTCGTCGGCGTCGTTGGGGTCGTTGGGGTCGGTAGGGGCGTCAGACGCGGCGAGCGAGGGCTGTGTGACGACGCTCAACGTATGCGCGCGGACCTCCTTCACCGTCACAAACAAGAGGATCGACGGGGCGATCAAGAAGAGGAGTGAGCCGCGATAGCTGCGCAGGATCTTTCGGATTGGAGTCATGACGTCAGGGCCGCGCGGGAGGAGGTCGGCTGGGGGGAGATGGAGTCGCGGACTCGGCGGGTCGGGCCCCGGAGAGGAGCCGCGGAGCCGAGTCGAGATCAGGCGGGAGAGCTGGCCCGAGAGAGCCAGACCCGTCCGTTGACTGGCTCTCGCGTCGCCCGGCCGGACGCCCTTCGGGGTTCGAGGCGCCGTCGCGCCGGTCGATCACACATGTGTCGGCGTCGCGTGAACGCGACAGGGTTAGCTCGATTGTTCGACGCCTGCGTCGGTCGAAGCTCGGGGCTGCCCGCGATGGGGCATCGCCGATCTCCCCCCGGATTCCTGTCGCGTTCGGAGGGGTTCGGCGCACGTGCCCTTGTATGCGCGCCGCGCGGCGGTGCGCTCAGACTCAAGCCCTAACCCCTCTCCCCATGAAGACCCCCATTCATGTTGGCGCTGCGCTCGCCCTCACCTCTCTCGCGAGTGCGCAGCTCCAGCCGACCTTCACCGAGGCGCAGTTCCGCCTCGACCTCTCCCAGCAGCTGCGGCCCGGCGATGCTGTCCTTGAACTCAAGGCGGACAGGAGCCGCGGCGGACGGGTTCGACTCGAACTCGAGGACCGCAAGATGACCCTGTTCCGCGACGACGGCCGCGACATGGACGAGCGCGGCGGTGACGGCGTCTATACGGGCGTCGTCCGCGCCGATCTCCAGGAGGAGCGCGCGATTGCCCGAGACCTGCAACTCTCCGCCGAGCGCGGCGTGCTGATCCCGATCTTCGAGGGCCGCGAGCTCGTCGAGCGCGTGAATTCACGCACCCTCGTCAAGCGCCCGAGGCCCATGACGATCCCGATCATTACGACGAGCGCGAGCACGACCGTGGAGGTCGACAACTCGTTGATGATCACGGACCCCACGGTCTTTGCGGACCTGAACCACAGCTTCAACCCCTGCACGGGGGTCGGGAACCCCGACGGCGCCTGGTCCTTTGGCCACGTGATGACCGAGCTTGCAGGGACGAATGACCCCTCTGCCTTCGCCATGGACTGGCTGTCAAATTGGGGGGCGGCTCAGACCGTCAACGGCGACACCACCCCCGCGCGCGCGGCGACCATGAACACGATCCTGGACGTCTGGGATCCCATGGGGACCGGGGTGCTCGACATGGACGCGGCTCCGTTCCACCCGATCGCCATCGTCCTACGCGTCGACTTGCGGGACACCAACGGCTACAGCGCTGGGTCCGCGGGCGAGGCGCGTATCGTCTACAGCTTCGTGGATGAGAACTGCGACGCTGGGCCCCTCGGGTTCCTCGCCATCTTCGAGTACGCCATCAACAAGACGGGCTGTGATGTTCGCCAGTGGGGCCAGGACTGGGCCGATCTCAGCGACCTTGCCATGGGTACGCCGGCCTATAACGACGCGCTCGCGGCGCTCACGACTCAGTTCACTGACGCCACGAGCAGCCCCAACGCGAATGAGCTGGGTCAGCTCCGCACAAACGAGTTCATCCCCGGCACCATCTGGCAGATGCGAGAGTTCCGCCTCGACTCGGCGGGGATGCTCGATCAGGTCACGGTCAAGCTCACCCCCCCCAACAACATGAACGGAGGGCCGGAGGTCACGGACATCATGAACGGTCTCGACCCGCTGGGAACGCTGCTCGAGTCGATCGAGGGGGCGGCGACCGAGGTACCGTTCCCCCCGTCCAGCTTCTTCTGGTTCGGTTCCGGCGGCGTCTTCACGGACGATCGTCACCACTTCTCGCTCAACACCTGCAACGGCTGCCACGGCGGTGAGGTCGGGACCTTCTTCACCCACATCAACTGGACCGAGCCCGGTGTGGCTCCGGCGCTCTCCCCGTTCTTGACCGGGATCTCCATGCCGGACGCCGCCGGTTCCGGTGTGGTCAGGCCCTTCGGCGACCTCGAACGCCGCCGTCAGGACCTGCAGAACCTGATCGACGGGTCATGCTTTGGCGGGGTCCTCCACCAGCCGGCTGCCTTCACCCACTGATCGCTCGGATTCCCCGTAAGAGGAAGGGCGCCCCGGAAGCCACGAGCTTCCGGGGCGCCCCCTTCGTCGCCGCAGCGCGGGCCGCTCAGAGGATCAGCTTGACCCCGTTGGTGATGTTCCAGACGCTGCCGCAAGGGCCGCCGACGTCACGGTAGACCAGCTGGAAGAACGAGGATTGGCCCGCTGTCGGCGCGGCGCCGGCCAGCGTGGACAGGATGCCGTCGTCCGTCAGGAGCGTGCCGTCCCATGAGGTGCTCATCAGTCCACTGGCGGCGGTGAGCGAACCGCCGAGGAACAGGAGCCCGTTCCCCAGGGCGGCGGGCACGGGAGCCGACCCGTCCGAGTGATAGAGCACCGCGAGCTGGGACGCCGGCAGGTTCGTGCCGGAGAACCGAAAGCTGTCCAGGGCGTCCACCGGCCCGATGCAGTGGAGGCCGCCGCCGACCCCCGTGTTGTTCTCGCAGCCCGCCCAGAAGTCCAGGTTGGCGCAGATG